>ENA-OPSJ01000574-OPSJ01000574.1-human-gut-metagenome-genome-assembly--contig:-NODE-574-length-32566-cov-3.653164_pt1 | contig 32566 bp, 24 predicted proteins | sample MGYA00241801_ERZ501893 | MGnify/ENA primary metagenome ERZ501893 (study PRJEB25962, sample SAMEA2042219) | human gut metagenome | biome: human gut; feature: human-associated habitat; material: faeces...
AGCACTCGGCTGTTAACCGAGTTGTTGTAGGTTCGAGCCCTACTCGGGGAGTTTTCTTTTTCTTAGGCTCCATGGTCAAGCGGTTAAGACATCGCCCTTTCACGGCGGTAACACGGGTTCAAATCCCGTTGGAGTCATTATATGGCGCAGTAGCCAAGTGGTAAGGCAATGGTCTGCAACACCAGTATGCGCCGGTTCAAATCCGGCCTGCGCCTCTCAAATCCTTGAAACGCTGATGTTTCGAGGATTTTTTTCTATATAAAGAAATATACCAATAAGCCGGCATGATTCAGTAACAGATTGTGTGGATTCAGGCTTTGATGGAGTAGATAGAGGAGGAGAAGAATTTGGAGAACGGGCAGGATATAAGCGCAGAGATTGGCTTTCAGGAAGAGATATACCGTCGGTTTGGAGAGAGTAAATTAAAACCGGAACAATATTCTGCATTGGGACTTGCGTATATCGGAGATGCGGTTTATGATCTAATCATTCGTACATTGGTGCTTCGTCGGGGCAATTACAGTGTTAAGACATTTCACAAAATGACCAGCAGTATTGTCAAAGCGGAGGCACAGGCACGTCTTGTAGAGTCGATTGAGCCGGATCTGACCGAGGAGGAGAACCGGATCTTTCATCACGGACGCAATGCCAAATCAGGAACCTCTGCCAAGAATGCGTCGATCATTGATTACCGGATTGCGACAGGATTTGAGGCGCTGATAGGTTATCTCTATCTGAAGGAGCAGCTTGGGAGGGCGATTGAACTAATTGCACTCGGACTGGAGCGGACCGGACAGTACGATAACAAATAGACCGGTCAGGCAGTAAACGATTAGTTAATTTCAAAATTAAGAGATTAAAGAGACTAAGAGCGTAACATATTATGCGGAAAGGACGAATGTTATGAGATACGAAGAGCTTACAATAGAAGGAAGAAATGCAGTGCTGGAGGCGTTCCGTGCCGGCAAGACGATTGATAAGGTATTCCTGTTGGATGGATGTCAGGATGGACCGATCCGCACGATTTTGCGCGAAGCAAAGAAGGCAGACACGATTGTTAATTTCGTGAAAAAGGAACGTCTGGATCAGATGTCCGAGACAGGGAAGCATCAGGGCGTGATCGCATATGCAGCAGCGTACGAATACGGTACTGTTGATGAGATGCTTGAGAATGCAGCTGCAAAGGGCGAGGCACCTTTTTTGATTCTTTTGGATAATATTGAGGATCCCCATAATCTGGGTTCTATTATCCGTACTGCTAATCAGGTGGGAGCACATGGTGTAATCATACCGAAGCGTCGGGCTGTTGGGTTGACGGCTACCGTGGCAAAGGCGTCCGCAGGCGCGATCAACTACACGCCGGTAGCGAAGGTTACGAATCTGGTGAGAACCATGGAGGAACTTAAGGAAAAGGGCATGTGGTTTGTGTGTGGAGATATGGATGGAGAATCCATGTATTCACTCGATCTGACCGGACCGATGGGGGTCGTGATTGGAAATGAAGGGGATGGTGTCAGCCGTCTCGTCAAGGAGAATTGCGATTTTGTTGCCAGCGTTCCGATGTTTGGCGATATTGATTCGCTGAACGCATCCGTGGCGATGGGAGTACTGTCTTATGAGATTGTCCGTCAGAGACTGGCAAAGCAAAAATAAATTATCAGGGATTACGCTGGAGGAAGGAAAATGGCAGAAAATATGGAAGCATTGCCGGAGGAAGTCCTGATTCAGAGGGCACAGGCGCAGGATTACGATGCGATGGATGCGTTGATGCAGAGATATAAGGGAATTGTGCGAAAACGAGCGCGATCCTTGTTTATTATTGGCGGTGATCAGGACGATCTGATGCAGGAGGGCATGATCGGTCTGTTCAAAGCAATTCAGGATTATGACAAGAGCAAGGAAGCCGTATTTTCTACCTTTGCGGAGCTTTGCATCAGCAGACAGCTTTATTCCGCAGTGAAGTCCTCGAACCGCAAGAAAAATATTCCGCTCAACACCTATGTGTCCATCTACTCGCCGGTGTATTCGGAGCAGGGGGAGGAGACAGAAGGCAGTTTTATGGTGGATCATTCGCTGGAAGCGGCGGAGCTTAGCCCTGAGGAGATTTTGATCGATCGGGAGAATGTCCGCAGTCTCAGATGCAAGATCGAGGAATGCTTAAGTGCCATGGAGAAGCAGGTATTTGACCTGTATATGGAAGGCATGACGTATCAGGAGATCGCAAGGCATTTGGATAAGGAGCCAAAATCGATCGATAATGCCCTGCAGCGCATTAAGTCGAAGGTGAATAAGGCTTTAAATAAATAGCCCTATTAGTCTGTCCAGAAGAAAGTTTTGTCCAGAAGATCACCTAAAAGAATAATTTCCTCATCGGTGATACAGCTTAACAGCAGCTGGTCAAGCCGGTACTGCGCATTGACCTTGCGCATATTACAGGAGGTAAGGATTGTATTGGCAAGGGTGAGAAAGCCCATTGTGGCATCTTCGCGGTTGTAGGGGGCAAGCGTTTCCTGCAGCTTTTGATCATATTTGACAGAGAATGTGTACTGAATCAGAAGAAGGAGATCGGAACGTTGAATATTCCGGACTCTTGTCTTCTGTTTTTTTAATTCTGCGGAAATGATCTTTGTAGCGTGTTTGACGGTAAGATCTGCGGAAAGCTGTGGATCTCTGCTTTGCAGGTGACGAGTGATCCAATCCGGGCAGCGATCCGTGCTGTCAAGTGGCTGAAGACTTGCAAAGGCGCGCTGATAAAGCATTTGCTGCTCCTTCTGAATGGACATAGAGAGCAGCTCGGAAATATATTTCTCATTTTCCCATTGAATTTCTTCGCCAAGAAAATCCTGAAGCTCGGCATACATTTCGTTATTGCGGGTCGGCTCATGCGATTTGCCGTTATGATAAAGCTGCGCCAGAAGGCTCGAGATCCGGGCTTTTGGTGCATAGGCGATCGCGTAGTAATTCTGTGCCGTTCTTAAGTCATCCGGAGCAATATCATTATTTTTGCGGCGCGGCACATTTTTCAGATAACGGCGGATGTGATCCTTCTCCGTTTCGTTGGCAAACAGCGGATTCGTCTCCTGCTCGGTCTGTTTCCAGCGGCTGTAGGAGGAGCGTTCCAAAAGGAGCATAAGATCCTGTTCAGTCTGCTTCTGGTAATACTGAAATGCCTCGTTGAGCAGGGAAACGTAGTAACTGTAAACGGTCATGCTGTAGCCCTTGAACAGCTCGGCGTTATGACACATCCATACAAGAAATTCCCTCACGGAAAGGGACTTTTTGGTGGCATAGGATTTCTGCAGCAGATCGGTTCGCGCGGTCTGAAGCGGACGCAGTTCCTGATCGGTATGTGTTTCAAAGAAATCAACCATGAAGCGGTAGGTCTCCGGATCCTGTCCGTTTTCCAGGCAATACATACAGAGCATTTCCTCATAATCATTTACCTGCAGGTTCCACTGGGAAAGTCCGTGCAGCAGGTAATCCTCGGTTTCATCAAGGCTGAAATGCAGATTCAGGGCGAGCTCAAGGATCTGGCGGCGGTGCGGGACGGCATACCCGCCAATACCAAACCAGCGCTGAATGGTCTGCCGGGACGCAAGTTTAAATGGTTTCACCTGACGGTAGAAATTCAGATAGGCTTCCTGACGCAGCTCATCGGAAATGTCGGTGGCAGCCGTATCGGCTGGGTTTTGACCGGATCGCTCAGAAACATTATCCGGATCTGTGATCGTATGCTGTTTAGAGCCCGTGACGTGTGCAGGGCTCCACTTTCGGATCAGAAAGAGATCTGTTCTTTGATAATGCTGGTTATGCAATTGTGTCAAAATGTCTTCGCTGCTGTTGATCACATAATGCTTCATGGGAAAATCCTTTCTAAATACCATCCAGATCGCCGTCAAAGTTGTTTTTCGGGGAAGCCGGTTTTGCCGTTTTCTTCGGGGCGGTGTTTGACTTTTTCGGAGCGGTAGTCGCCTTGGAAGAGGAGCCGCCGGAGCTTTTCGCGGAACCGGAACTGTTGCCGGAGCCGGACTTCTTCGAGGTAGTTGCCTTGGAAGAAGAGCTGCCGAAGTTTTTGCCAGAGCCGGAATTGCCGCTGGAGCTGCCGGAGTTTTTGCCAGAGCCGGAATTGCCGGAACTATTACCGGAGCCGGTTTTTTTGCCGGAGTTGCCGGAATTATTACCGGAGCCGGAGTTGCCCGGTTGGTTTGCCGGCGTGTTGGAACTGTCTGGATCATCCGGAGCATTTGCCGGTGTGTCGGTGCTGTCGGCGTCGGCGTCAGCCGGATTGTCCGAAGAATGCAGATCTGCGTCCGGTTCGGCGGAAGTGCTGTTTACAGCCGGTGTTATTGAGCTTGCCGGTGCGTGTGGGATTTGATCCTTTACTGTAGATCTGTGCTGCAGGATGCCCCAGATGCTTCCGGATAATATCAATAATACCGCAACAACGGCTCCGATAATGATCTGCTTTTTCCTTCTTGATTTCTTATGAGAAATGGAAAGTTCCATATCTTCAAGCAGCTTCTCCGTGAAGTTTGCTTCGCCGTTTTCGACCTTGCCACCTTGGATAGTTGTATTATTTAGTATATTGGCAAGGGTGGACGGTTTGGCGGCATAGAGTGCCGTGTAAAATTCTGACATGGATTGAAAACGTTTCTCCGGTCGTACGGCAAGACCCTTCATGATGCAGGACATTGCCTGAGGCGTGAGACGGACGCCGTCGATCCGTTCCAGAGGAAGCAGCTTGTCCTCGATCAGACGCGATACAGAATCGTCCGGAACGATTCCCGTGATCATGTAATACATTGTGGCACAAATGCCGTACACATCGGTCCAGGGTCCCTGTTTGCCGCCTGCACTGCATTGCTCGATTGGAGCAAAACCACGTTTGAAGATAATCGTATATTCGTCACCCTGCGCGTTCTGCGACAGACGGGCGGCACCAAAGTCGATCAGCTTGAGTCTGCCATCCTCAGTCAGAAGAATATTGTCAGCGCTGATATCGCGGTGCAGAATGCCCTTTTCGTGAATTTTGATCAGACTCTGCAAAAGCGGTTTGATCAGAATAAGCATTTTGTCCCCACGGATACGACCATGCTCGCGCACATAATCCTTGATACTTGTGCCGTCCACGTAATCCATGATGATACAGGGAGTTTCCTTATACCAGAAGAAATCTCTGGCAGAGGCGATGCCCTCAAGCTCATAGAGTCCGGCGGCAATTTTGGCTTCCTTCACAGCCTCGTCCATGCTGGCGCCGGTGTGCTTATGAAATGCCTTGATCGCCACCGGAATATCCAGAGAATGATCCATTGCCTTATAGGTCGTGGCAAAGCCACCGCTTCCGATTTCCGCCAGAATTTCGTAGCGGTCCATGATTATTTCGTTTTTGTCAAAGCTGTTTATCGTGCTGCTCATTATTTATGCTCCGTTTGTTTTTGCTGGTTATTCATCGATCAGAATTGTTTTCTCATTGGAATAAAAACTCTTCTGAGAAACAGGTTTCTTGTCGTAGGTTCTCAGCTTCACGGAAATCGTTGCGTTCCGGAAGCTATAATGCAGTTTGAAAATACCTTTTTGCTGCTTGATATTATTATTTTTCAGACGCAATAATACATATCTGCCCACATTTTTGCGGATGTAAACGTCAACATATTTTCCTTGATATTTATTCAAACGAATCTGGAGAAAACGTTGCCCGTCCACGGTTCTATGCTTTGTGAGCGAATATTTCGGTGCCATAAGACGTGGGGAAACCGTCTGGATCTTTGAGGCGGAGCCACGTACGGTCTGTCCGTTTTTCAGGACATATGGTACTGCCTTATAGCGGTATTTTGTGCCCGCTGACACTTTTCTGTCAAGGTAAGTGGTTGTGCGGGCTGTGATCATTGCAATCCGTTTGTAGCCGGTTTTATTGGTGCTGCGGTACAACAGGAAGCCATCGCGGTCAGTGGAACTCTTCCAGGTGATCCGGACGCTTCCGGAACGATCTGCAGACGCTTTGATCGTCATCTGTTTTGGGGCATTAAGTGCATTGTCGTCATCCGTGGCAAATGGAGCTTGCGGCGTGGCAGATAATGTATGAACCGGTGTTTCGGTCGGTGTCGTTGTCAGTATCGGCAGCCACGTCGGAGTGGCTGTTGTCTCTGCCGGAACCTTTGTTATATATGGTGTATATGTCGGTGTCTCTGCCGGAACCTTTGTTATATATGGTGTATATGTCGGTGTCTCTGTTGGTGCCGGTGTCAGGATAGGATCCGGAATCGGTACCGGTGTTTTGGCTGGCTTTGCTGTTTTGACCGGCAGTGTCGGTGATGGTGTGATCCGTGGTCCCGTCGCAGGCTGTCCGGTAGGTCTTACAGATGGAGTCAGGGACGGAATAGCGGTCGGAGTTACCGTTGAGGTGACTGTCGGAGTCACCGTAGTGGGAGCAGAGGACAGAGATGGAGCTGAAGTCGGAGTGTCAGACGAAACTGTGACCGGAGTGACAGTAGGAACCACTGTAGTCGGAGCAGGGGTCAGGGACGGAACGGAGGTAATTACCGGAGGATAAGAGGAAACAGGGCTCGTTGAGTAATCAATAACAGGTCCGACCTGATCCAGCATTTTCCAGTTAAGCAACGGATCATAGTCTTCTGTCTGACCGACGTAGCTATTTAAACAGCGCAGAAGATCCGGATAAGAATTGACTGCGGAGGAGCCAATGTTTGTGGTGGTTTCCTGACCGAGCAACTGGCTTTGGGTGATTTTATAACAGTTTGTCTTATTAAGTTGACCAAAAGCCTCTCCATCGAGATCCAAATTGTCCTGCGTCCAATAGGTATACTGTGCGTTTATGTCTGTATATAAATCATATCCGCCAACAAGAGAACCGCGAATGGAAGCTGATGTTGAAACAGATGCAGGAGTGGTGAGTTCAGATGCAGTATAACTATTGCAAGTGTTTAAGTATGTAAAAAGAGGATATTGTTCATTTGTATGCGATAAGTTACCAATAAATCCACCCGTATATGTATTGCTGTCTGTAGTTATCGTGGACGTAGACAGATTGGCGCTGTTCGTGGTATAGCAGTAGGAAGTATATGCAGTGGATTTGATGTTGTTCAAAACGGGAATGACAGTACCGACAAATCCTCCGGCAGCTTTTTGGTCAGAATAAAACTTTGTAAAATACTGATAAACAGGATTTTGTTGTATTTCCGGGGTTGAATCGATCGATACAGGAGCAGAATTAATACTATTGCGAACATTGAAATTATATGCATTTCCAATGAATCCCCCGGCATATAAAGCTGCAGTAACAGAACCAATGTTTTGGGTTTTTTTGATATTGAAGGTAAAGATACAACTTGAATATTCAGGGGTAGTCAGGAAGTTGCACAATCCTACGATTCCACCGGCACATATACCGGATATATTTCCGGTGTTAATACAGTTTACTAAGTCGAAACCTATCTCTATTTTCCCCAATGTCGGAATGTCTGTACTACCGATAATTCCACCGGCGATACCGGCGGAGCGGATCGTTGTCCTGTTCGTGCAATCATCGGCGGTGACGAAGCGGGTTGTGCCACAGATACCACCGATCTGAGCTGTACTGTGGGCATCGGTAACCGTACCCTGTGAAGAGCAATTCTTAAAATGATAATAAAAATTGCTTTTGGGCAGATATCCGGTGATCATGCCGAAAGAAACGCGCGGGAAAGAAGATGCTGTTGTTTCCGGTGTACTATCAATATATGCACTGCCGGAAGCATAAACAGAAAGAAAAATTGTCTGACAATAGGTAACTCCCGTTAGCATACCGGAGTTTGGTACATTTTTACAGGCAAAATGAGCGTTAAGCACGGAACAGGATGTAATCGAATGTGAAGGAGCATAGGTAAATACCGTTTCACTATCATTTTTAGGGGATTGTGCAGCGAGCACACCGATGGAATCATAGTTTCCGGCAGAAAGACCGGTATCTGAAACTGACAGAAATGCCCCATCGATCACAAGATTTGAGATGGAACTACCGACAGCGGCGAAAAGACCGGCACCATCGGCAGCAGGAGAATTTGTGCTTGATGTACCGGCGGCTGCATCACAGATATTCCAGAGTCCGGTGATGCGATGCCCCTGTCCGTCAAAGGGCTGCAGAAACGGATGCTCGGCAGAACCGATCGGATTCCAGCCCTCTCCCTCAAAGGTAAAATCTGTTTTCTGATCGCCTGTTGCGCCCTTGTAGAAGCAGCGATTCGTTTCATCGTAGCGGGCAAGACATTCTCCGGAGGAATGTCTGTAAATAAAAGTAGTTTCCGTATAGGAATCATATTTGAAATCATAGTCAGACAGCGCAATATCATTGGCAAGCTCAATGGTTTCCTTGTTGAAGCTTCGTCCCTCCTCCAGATACTTGTCCAGATACACCAGATCGTTGCGGGTATATAAGAAAATAAACGAAAAGCCTTTCTTTTGGTCGTCTGTCATGTTGTAATACTCGGTCATTGAGCAAGAGGTTGCTGCCAGTGCAGATGGCGCAGGCAGATAGATAAGAAAACTGCCAAGCATCAGGCAGATATTCAAGATTATAGATATGTACTTATAATAGGATTTCTTCATGAAACAAGTCCCCCCCGTTGGTGCAGATACGCATATATTTTCAATATAAATTCGTGTATATGATGCAAGAAGTCGTCCGCGGCATCAGTCGGAGGCAAAATATATTTGCCCCAATATCATGTATATTATGCACGATTTATGTCGGATTTGCAACAAAATAGGGGCGATGGAGGCGTGGAAAAATAAGAATAATATATAAATAGGAAGAAATAGGCGGAACATATCAGTGGAAAAAAGGAAGGGGGTTTGCGAAGATGGTGTTTATGTGAAAAAGGTTGAATAGAGTGAAAAAATCACATTCAAATGCTAAAAAAGTGCTAAAAGATGCATAAATATGTTGACAAAAGTGAAAAAATGCACATAATATAATTATATTACAGGAAGGAGAGCGTGTTTATGCTGATTCGATTCAATGTAAAAAACTTTTTGTCTTTTTCTGCAAATGCAGAGGGAAGATCCGAGGAATTTTCCATGATTGCGGGGAAAGTACGCAGTAAGAAAGAACATGTTTATGATAATGGAAAGATTAAACTGTTGAAGCTGGCAGCAGTATATGGTGCGAATGCTTCCGGAAAATCTAATTTGGTAAAGGCATTAGACTTTATGAAGCAAACTGTTATCAAGGGGCTTCCGGATGGATATAGCAATAAATACTGCAAATCCAATGAGTCCAACAGAGATATTCCAAGCTATTTTGAAATTGAATTGAAGTTAGGCGAGAAGTATTATGCGTACGGATTTGAAGTGCTTTTAAATCAGGGAGAGTTTCAATCAGAATGGCTGGTTGAATTAACCTCGGACAACAAGGAAAAAACGATTTTTACCAGAGATATTAAACAGGGCGTATATGAATTAGGAAATGATCTTAGTACGAAAGAACTCGGACAGAAGATGAACAACTATGCGGAGGATATTCAGGATGATGGTTCTACTTTATTTCTGACGGTTATGAATCATAATAAGAAAAATCTGTATCTGAATTATAAAGGTGCATCCATATTGCAGGATGTATATTTGTGGCTGAAAAAAGGACTTGATATTAATTATCCGGACAGACCAATTTCAAATTATTCATACATGGCAAGCATGGAAAACGTCGATGAGATCTGCGATATGATCGCTGCCTTTGGCACGGGAATCACGGATTACAAATTGGTGGAAGTACCGGTGGAAAATGTGTTGGCACATATACCTAATGAAGCTCAAACGCAGATGCTGAAGAGAATGGAACGGTATTATTCAGCAGTTCAAAATATGATAGATCATAAAATATCAGAAGATAATAATGTCCCGGAAAATACCGGAATTATCATGCGAAGCAACCGGGACTTCTTTATTTTGCAAATAAAAGGTCAGAAACTTGTGTGCCAAACGATACAGTTTGAACACAATAAAAATAATATACTTTTCGAATTATCCGAAGAATCTGACGGAACAGTAAGAATTTTGGATCTGCTGGAAATATTATTATCCGATGAAGGAAAGACGTATGTTGTTGATGAACTGGATCGTTGTCTGCATCCGAGTTTGACTTACAAATTTATTGAGACATATTTGAAATTGGCAGCGAAAAAGAATCTGCAATTGATCGTGACCACACATGAGTCCAGATTGTTGGACTTTGATCTGCTTCGACGGGATGAGATATGGTTTATTGATAAGCGGAACACAGGTGAGAGTGATATATATTCTTTGGAGGAATATAATACAAGATTCGACCAGAAAATTGATAAAGCTTATCTGGAAGGACGTTATGGAGGAGTACCGGTATTTAACACGATATACAGAACATGAACTGCGCAAGTTATTGCCGGGTTATCGGAAAAGCAAATACAATACAGAGGTGTTGATGGAGCACATTGACAGAGCCATTATTAATGAGAAGAAATTCTGTGAGAATATAGAATGTCTGGATAATGAGCTTGGTTCTAATATTGGTACATTAATTGAAAAATTGAAAAAATAAAGGAAAGCCCAGCTAATTAGTCAATATATGAACTGATCAGCTGGGCTTTTGTCCTACTTACTCCCGGATCCGTACCACCTTGGCCTGTGAATAGAAGCTTCCCTTCGTCCGTTTCTTTTGCTTATAAGTGCGGATGCGGATGGACAGGGTGGCTTTCCGGAAGCTGTACTGCAGCCGGAAAGTTTGTTTCTGCTGGCGGATATTATTGTTTTTCAGGCGCAGACGCAGATATTTACCATGATTGTTGCGGATATAAATGTCCGCATATTTCCCCTGATATTTGTGGAGCCGGATCTGAAGAAAACGTCTGCCGGATGCTGTCCGGTGGCGGCTCACGCGAAAGGTCGGTGCCATCAGGCGGGCGGTTGCCCTGCGAATGACGGTGTTATTGCCGTAGATGGTCTGTCCGTTTTTCTGGATATATGGAATTGCCTTATAGTGGTAGGTCTTGCCGGCGGTCACCTTCTTATCCGTAAATGATTTTCGGGAAGAGGAGATGGTTGCAACCGGCTGATAGATACCGGAGGCTTTCGTACTGCGGTAAAGAACGAATCCATTCCAGACAGAGGAAAGCTTCCAGGTGATCCGGATGCCGCCGGAACGGTGTGGTGCTGCACTTAAGGTCATCTGATCCGAAGGTGTGCCTGTCTGTACGGAATCTGGGACTGATGATGCGGAAACTGAAATTCCGGAAGGAACCCCGCTGGCAGCAGGAACGTCTGTGCTCTGGGATGGGACAGGGGAAGCCGGAGTATCTGTTTGCGTCCCAGGGGATGGAACCGGAGATGCCGGATCGAAAGCCGGGGAGGCAGACGGGGTGTTGTCCGTCGGAGCCGGAGAGGAAGAGATGGTTGGAGCGCCGGATGGCGATGGAGCTGCAGTGCTGGCCGGCGTGCCGGTAGCGGAAGGCACCGGTGAGGTCGTCTTTTCCGGGGCGAAGGAAACTATTGGCGGCTCGGTCGGCAGCGTATAATCGTCAATGACTAATATCGGTTCCTCTGACTCAGACTGCTTACTGATCCATTGCGTCTGATCATAACGAAAGCCGGAATTGATATAGCCGTTCAGACAGTAAAGCAATGCTGTTGTTTGCGTGAGCAGATCAGAGCCGATATTCTTCTCTGTTTCTGTGCCAAGCAACTGTTTTCCGGAAATATTTTCTACGGCATTAAGGGCCAGCTTGCCGCTCTGCGTTCCGAAACAGGTACTATTTACATCGGCACTTTCCGGGTCAGACTGCACGGCATAACAGTATTCCAGCGTGGCAGTTGTCACGGTGCAATCGCCGATCAGACTTCCGGAGACCGGAGTAAAGCCGGAGCTGCTTGTCGATGAGAGTGCGTTGATGGAGGATGCCTGATAGCAATTCTGCACATTCAGGGTCAGCCATAGATCCTGAACAGCACTGTATTTTGTTGTGATAAGACCGATCAGCCCACCGGCATCGGCATTATCCGGCATTAGTGTGGCAGAGGTATGATTGGCGCAGTTAAATATCGTACAGATCGGGTCATAATAGGAAGCTGCTTTGCGACCGATCGGAATGCAGGCACCGATAAGTCCGCCGACGCTTCTTTCTGCTGCGAGCATCAGCGTTTCATAATGGGAAGCCGGATAGGAACTGATCTTTGCCAGAGTGGTCGAGGACACCGTTCCGTAATTCTCACTGTTCGTGATCACAAATGCATCGCATACCCCGGTAAGACCGCCGCCAATATATGCGGAAGTAATGGCACCACGGTTGCGGCAGTAGCTGATATTTGTGCCGGTGCGACCGCCGCACTCATAACGTGCCGGAAGATAGCTGCTCCCAAAACCGCTGATTCCGCGGCACACACGCCGGAAATGTCGCCGAGATTATCACAGTAACGAAAATAACATTCATGCGCTCCCACAACATGCTCAATATACCCGGCAATACCGCCGGCGACTCCTGCGGTGCGAACCGTTGTCTGATTGACGCAATGCTCAAAACGGTCCTGCTGGCACGTTCCGCAAATGCCGCCGATCACCGCCATCCCACTCGCATCCGTTGCCAACCCGGAAGAAGCGCAGTTCGTAAACGTCGATTTATAGAGGGTATTGGAATAACCAAGCACCATACCGAAACGAAGCCCGGCGGTAAACGAATCTGCCGAAGAGGATGAGCAGTCGATATATGCTCCGGTATCGGCGACAGCAATCGAATCAAATGCTGTCGGAGAAAGACTCTGCCCGATCAGAACGCCGGAATTAGGCACGTTACTGCAGGAAAAGTGAGTGCTTTGGACATAACAGGAACGGATGGTAGTCGTAATATTTCCGGATGAATCGGAAGAGATTTTGGGAATGCGGGCAGCAAGGGCACCGATCGAATCATAACCGTCTCCCTCAACACCATCCTCCAGCCGGGAATTGCTGACGGAGAGAAATGTACCCTCCATGCGAAGATTAGAAATCGTGCCCGTCACCGCCGCAAAAAGACCGGCGCCATCCGCTGCAGGCGATCCGGTGGTAGAAATGCCCTGCGCTGCATCGCAGATATTCCAGAGTCCGTAAATAATATGTCCATTGCCATTCAAAGTCTGTGTAAAAGGATGCCTGACGGAGCCAATCGGATTCCAGCCGTCCCCCTTCATCGGAGCCTCATAGACGGTGTCACCGGTTCCCTCGTAAAACTGCTGCGTCGTTTCATCATAATGCGCAAGACATTTGCGGGTATTTCGATCATAGATCCAGGTCGTATTGGAATTCTTTTTATATTCAAAGCGATAATCAGACAGGTAAATATTATTGGCAAGATCAAAGGTCTCGTTGGTAAAATTGCGTCCCTCCTCCAGATAGCGATCCAGGCAGACCAGATCCTCACGATTGTACAGAAGGATCCGGTCAGAGCCGGACTTCTCCGCCTCCGGCAGCTTATAAAACTGCCGCATCGAATAGGACGGACCGTTCGCGTGCGCTGCCGAAGGCAGCCATGGGAACAGAGCTGTGGTCAGCAGGCAGATGTTCAAACAGATAGATATGTATTTTAAAGAAATCTTTTTCATTATCATGTTCTCCTTGATTCGTGTAAGTGTTTGGCAGGGAAAGCCGGTAGCCGGCAAATTGTATGTAAACATACATTGTTGTCTACTTTGTATTTTAATGATGCCACGGATTGCTTCATTATTGTCTACTTTTGCCCTTTGCATCATTATGCATTACCTTTCGGAGTTTTGCAATACGATGACAGATTATGACATCGCGACAAAAAATAAAAAAATATCGGACAGATGGGTGGTAGAATGATCATGTAGATAGGGATAGGAAAAATGCAAGGGAAAAGACAGCGGAGAATGACACCTTACAACGACATGGCGATTTGCTAAAATATTAGTTAAAGGCGGTGGAAAATAATGGAAAGAAAACAGGAGAGAACACCTGTGTATGCCGGTGTATATGAGGAGATTGCAGAGATCATCGGCGAAGAGCGAATCGGGGAATTCTACGAACGCTTCAAAGGGCAGCAGTTTGTATTTCCGATGAAGCTTTACTCCAAGGAATATGTCGTTCAGGAGATTAAACGCCTTCAGGGCAAGCAAAAGATCTCCGACATTGCGAAAAAGTTTGGTTATAGCGAGCGATACGTGCGAAAGATGCTCGCCGAGTCAAACCGTTGTGAGGAAATATGCATGGGAGAAGAAAGTTCATGAAATAAATGAACGGTCAGCACACAGGGAGGCGAGGTGTGAAATGAAAAGTACCGATCGGGGTGGGAGCCGAAAGGGATCGAAAGAAACGGAGAGCACAATGACATGGAAGGAGAAGGCGGCACTGAAACGGCTGGAACGTAAGATCAGGAACGGACACGGCGAGGTGTCGCCGGAGGTGCTGATGGAGTATGCGGAGAGAGTGATGAAGGAGTAAGACCTGCGAGGAGGAAGCAGGAAAAATAGATAACAAAATCAATAAACAAAAAAGGAGAAAAATTATGGCTAATTACGAACAGGAATTTAAGGAGTATGCAGGAAAGTTAAGAGCACAAGTTAAGGGAATTGACAAAATTCTCAAATTGAACATGAATGGCTTATTAGATGTAAGTATTGAGCAAAAGTTACATGCTGTCAAAGAAGAGGCTAACAAATTGTTAAAGAAACTGGAAAATAACGAATTTGAAATTTCAATTGTAGGCTTAGAAAAGGCTGGAAAAAGTTCTTTTGCCAATGCACTTATGGGAAATGATATTTTACCATCTAAAGAGGCAAGATGTACATATACATCTACAAGTATACGTTATGGAAATAATGAAGCTAAGGTTAGTTTTTTCTCACGGGAAGAGTTCGCAAAGGCTTTTCAAAAGAGATTGGAACAATTAGGAATTGAACATCCTGAAACATATACATATGAACAGTTAACCTTAGAAAATTATCGGAAATTATTTGATAGTTTAAACGCTGAAAAGAAGCAGTTATATGGTGCATCAATTAATAAAGATATTGAGGATATTTTGATCCATAAAGATAATATCAGTGGATATGTTGGACATGATTCCATGATGTTTCATGGTGATCAATTAAATGAGGAGTATTTTAAGGGATTTATTGAGGATCCTCAATATGCAATTGCAGTGAAAGAAATTACACTTCGATCAGATAAATTAGAAAATATGAAGAATGCTATTATTTATGATGTTCCGGGATTTGATTCACCAACACAGATGCACAAGGATCAGACAAGAGAGAAGATGTCTGCAGCAGATGCAATTATTCTCATTGCATCTGCATACAAACCAAGTTTCACGGGACCGGTTGTAGATATTTTTCAGGAAACTGATAAAGATGGCGTAAAGTATGGAAATAAGTTGTTTGTATACGCAAATATGGCTGATCGTGCGGAAAATCTGGCTGGAAATATGCAGGATATTCGTAACGACTTAGAACGTTATTCAATTATGGATACGCAGTATTTCGATGATAGAATTTTAGCCGGTTCAGCAAAGGCGAGCTTACAGGCGGCTGGCAAAATTGAAGGAACGGATGCCTTTGATGAGATTAAGAGAAAAGGAATTGATGACGGCATTAAAAGAATTACGGATAAATTGGCGAAGTACAATAAAACAGATCGATTTGAGGTGCTGAAAGGGCGAATTAATCGTTTGCAAAATGATATACGTGATATTTTTAAAGACAATTTCAAGGAGACAGAGGTTGATAAATATGGAGATAGTCGCGAAACATCAATGCTGGTTGCTAAAATGTTAGATGAATCCAGAGCAAAAATCAAGCAGGAAATTGATAATTATCGTGATGAATTCAAAACAGAATATGCTCCAGAAACATACAAATTAACAAACAAAATGAAAACGGAAGTCATTGATGAGTTAAGTCTGGAAAAATATCAGGTTACAGATGAGGAATTAGAAGAGGCAAAAAAGAAAAACGGCAGTATTGTCGATGTTCCGATTTTTACAGATATTGACAAATGTCTCCGTGAAAAAAAGTATAAAGATATATATAATGCGTTTTCAAAAGGTGTAATCAGTATTGCGGAAAATGAGCATAATACGTGCAATGAAGCGCTGGAAGAGATATTTGTTAAGGGATTGGGACTGACACAGGATAACCCATATTATGATGAACTAAAGGAGAAAATTAAAGAATATATTGCAAAACAAGAGGATTTGGCAAGTAGCGAAGGATATTATAAGAGCCTTGTTGAAAGATTCTCTATTGATTTGTTTGAACTGTTGGTAAGATACCCTTATGCAGATATAAGTTGTTGGAATCGATTTGATGAGGCCAAGGAAAACTTTTATGGTTTATCAATGTATTCTGAAGACTATGATAGTGGATTACCAGCTAATCAACAGCCAATGCTGTATACGATTTTATTTCATGATGACACGCAGAAAAAACAGCAGGTTAATGTGAAAAAAGTAATGCAGTTTGTGGATACAATAATGAATATAGGACCATATAAAGATATTTCACAATTGCTTCGTATTATTGTGGCAGCCAAGGGAGATAAAGCTTATGAAATTGTACAACATACGTTAGAAAATGTAGTAAATTTTGAAAGCAATTCTGAAAAAATAAATTTTGCACGTAATGCTTTAAATAGCATTGTGGATACGAAGAATGATGATTTGTCAATGCAGGAACCAATCACTAAAAAAGGTTATGAAAAATTTTTGGGAAATAAAGTTGATAAATCATTAGACGATATCAAAAATGATATTAATAAGGATATAGATATTCTTCAAAATGTATTAGAGGATACCGTGGTCAAGGCAATTTGTATGGAAAAACCATTTTTGGCGTTGGAGATACAGATTATGAACAATATTTACCAAAATATTGACAGTGAGGAGTACAGAAGCTTTCTTGTTAATAATATGCCAAAGATTTGTGTGGAGGAGTATTTGGATTTAAGTGAAAATGAACAGAAACGAAAGGCATACGACAAAATGATGGAAGCCATTAAAGAAATTTTGGATGAGATGAGAAAAAGCGAAGAATAATAGCCACACTAATTTTTTTATATGTAAAGGAGGACCAAAGAGAATGAATATTGCAGTTTTAGAAGGAATAAATATAGAACAGGATAAAAATAACATTTTTAAAGACCTAAATGATAAGATATTTGTTTATACAGGTAAAGGATATTTGTGTGATTATATTGATCGCTTGGATTTGAGAGATAATGCGCTATATAAATTGAAAATGTGTCAGGAAGTCGAGAACATGAATATTCAATTTGAGTGTGCAGAAAAAGAAGTTAATGACAAATTCGACAAATTAAGTGATTTGTTAATAATACTGGATCCTAACATCGAATCAAAGGTTATTGTTATGGGCGATGCTGATGGTGATGAAGAAAAGATCGCAAAAGTACGAAAAAAATTAAGTAGTATTGTTCAACAGTTTGTATATCTCAATCTTCCGTTAGATAAGATTCAGGTAATGACAGAAAGGGAATACAAGAATTATGATAAAATTAAGAGATTTAGTCAGAGTGTGGCTGTGCACGAAAAAAACGTTCAGTCCTCAAGGGGTAGGATGGCAAATATAGGAGATGGAAAATATGCAGATATAATAGACGGGGTTAATGCGTCATTAGATAAAATATCAGATTATTTGAAAGAATCCAAGAATAATGAATTGAAAATTGCTACAGCAGCGTCTAAGAAAACCGGAAAAAGTGTCATTGTAAACAGTATTATTGGATGTGAATTAGCACCGACAAGTTTGGAGTTGGCAACACCAAATAACTGTATTTATAAAGCTTCTGAGAACGGATTTGTGTTGGAAATGGAAGGCAAAAAAATGAATTTTGCCTCTGCGCAAGAGATGAAAAAATACATATTGGGAGAATTTAAGGCAGCAGAGGAAAAAGAGGGATTTGGTATTCCGGATATGAATATAGGCTACACACCTATTGATAATGGATTATCCTCATATACGATTTATGATACACCAGGACCTGATCTGGCAGGAGCAGATGACCATAAGAAGGCAGCATACAAAGCAATTAATGAAGTGGATGTTGTGATTTTTTCAATTGACTATAGCAAATATTTGACGGATACAGAGATGAGTTATTTGAAAGATATTAAAGAAGTATTTTCAGAAAAACAAAAATTCTATTCGTTGATTATTAATGTGAATAAATTGGATTTACGTTATGGAAATGAGGGAGATAAATCTGTTGTTCGAATTTTGGATTTTATTAAAAAGCGTTTGATCAGTATAGCACCAGAGTTTGAAGATGCAATTGTAATAGGAACATCCGCATTGACATATTTTAATTGCATAGAAGCAGAAAAGATATCTGAAACTGATCAATTGTCAGAAGGAAATTTCTGGATGAATTTAGTAGGATTAGTACAGGAATTTAGTATGAACCCGGAAAAAAGAGAACAGGTAAATGTGTTACAGTTTTTAAGTAATGTAACATCAAATACTCAGGTTTTTAGTGGTATTGTTGTCAAAAATCTAGAGCAGATTAAAATACAAAGCGGCATGCCGAATCTCTTAGGATATATTAGGTATATTGCTGAGAATAAAGCTCGTATAGAGAAAGTAAATAATCTTATATACAAGATCGATCGGGAGTATGCTAATATTCAGAATTTGTTTCACTTTCAGCAATTAGAGGAGGAATTGGCACAAAATCAAAATTTGTTGGAAGCAGCAAACGAAGTTTTGGAAAAATTTAGAACTCAAATTAATGATATATATGATGATCGCTATCCGGATATTAGCCGTATGAATAAAAATGGCGAATTAGTAAGCACCACTTTAATGAATTTGGCAAGACAGTCTGAACTTAGTTTTGAAGATATTTCATTATATTTTGAAAACCAATTTGTTGATGTGCTTTTAGATGATAATAAAATTAAAAAAGAGGTTATTAGTAATGTAAGGGGTGAACTAGAAGAGAGGCTTAACTTGAAATTTGCAGATTCGACACTCTCAAGATATATAGATGGAAAAGAAAGAACTGTTGTTAAAGAGGAAGAAATAAGACAGTTGATTCTTGGAATAATAAAACATCTAGATGCACAGGTTAATAAACAAATAAATGTTAACTCAGAAGAATTAGATGAAGATTTGAAATACGAATTTAACCAGATAATGGATGATTTAGTTAAGATGGTTAACAATCGTGGAGAAAAGTTGAAAGAAGCTGTACACCAGTGCGAACAGGAATTGCAAAAGGAATGCGAAATTGAATTTAGCATTGAACTGCCAGAGTTTGAGTTTGAATTTAAGAGAAATGAAGACGATTCCCAAAGTAAAATAAAAGTGATTAACAATACTTTCTTACGAAGAATAAATGAAAATATGGATGGAAAAATTAATCATTCACGTGAGATTAAAGACAATTTAGGGGAAAAAGCAGTTGATTACATTATGAAAGGATTGATTGGAAAGGTTTTAGAAGCTTTTGATGTAAAAAAATCATATAATAGAATTACATATGATCCAAAGTATATTATGACCGAATTATATGACCATGCTCTTAGTCATAATATAATGGATGCAATGAATGAGTCAGAATTTGCCAATGATATGGATGATTTGAAAAAAGATTATAAGGAAATTGTAGAAAAATTTGTAGAAAAAATAGAAAGCGAAATGCAAGATCAAATGAAACATGCAAATGCATATGCAAATGCAGCAGCAGGCGCTATTAATCGTTCAAAGGAATATGAAAATAATATTTCGGAATTGACAGAGAAACAACGACTTTTGGAAAGAATCAAAGAGTGTGTAGATATATTCTGCTTAGATTGGAAAAGCAGTATCAAAAAAAAAGGAAGTGAGTAAAATGCAAAAAACCAGTAGTGTTACAATTATTAATAAATTAGCTTTTGAACGTGCAAAACTTCATAAAGTAGATATATTAAAACGAATGGATATCATTTTATTTCCTAATGGAGACAGATCGCTGTTGGAAATGGATTGTGATGAGGCTAATGCATATATTGAGGATAAGATGAAAAGCTGCATGAAAAAAGATAACGTATATGGTTGCTTTTATCGTTTTGCTGAAACATTTTCTGGTGGGCTGGTTACGATTGAAATGTCGGATACTATACAAAAAATGGTTGATAAACTATTAGCACATCAGAAAACAATTGCAGATGTATTAAGTCAATATGTAAAAAAAAAGTAAACAAGAAAAAAATAGAAAGGACGAAGATTATGTTTGCATTAGTAGGTAAGATAATTATTGTAATAGCGATAGTGATAATTTTAATCATGCTTCTATCATATAAATCTTCGAAAAGAGAAAACGTAGATACATCATCTTGGAAAGCACCGGAGGTCTCGGAAAAAGATGCGTACGATTTTTGGAAAATTGTAAAATTACTGGGGGAAATTTATCAAAAGTAATAGCTAAGCAATGAAGTAGATTATATATTTTTATATGACAGCAGGTTGTTGGAAAAAGGCAGAAAATGATTTTGTTTTTCTGTTTTTTTCAGTACATAAAAGTTTTGTTAATGTCTGTGTCATGTTTACAATAAAGGAGAAGCTGATCATGCAAAACACAAAAGATACAACCATCTCCATCTTGGTTGACCACATAAAATACAATTCTAAAGCCGTCCACAACATATCCCCCGGCAAAGCACAGCTCTTGATAAAGATGCTGACCAGTTCAGTTGGTATGCAGCTTGGAATTGTATTTTCCAGATTTAAGAAGCTTGATCTTCGCAATATGGAGATCAAGAACAAAGGAAGATGCATTGGTACGGTTTCGGTTGAACGTAAAAGAATTGTCATTAATATATTTAGTCAGACAATGATCATTCCGATGGACAAGGTGATCGTACAGGCAATCAGGAGTGGTGAAGAGTTGCGGGTTTCTGCAGAGATTGAAAATGTGGATCTTGACGGTCTCGTGGAGAGTCTTGCAAGGGAATATTGCAGTGGAAATATCATTATTTCATGTCTGGTGAAGGCACTCAATGAGAAATCGAGAGGAAAGAAGGTAAAGATTCTGCAGAAAATCCTGACTGAGATGTTGAAGCATGGAGTGGTAGATGCATTCTTAGATAACTTGAAGAAACGGAAAGATAGTCTGGGACAGAAACTCAACGAGCTGGAACTTGAAATCGGTAATATTGCAATTGACGATCTGAGCATAGATGCAGCGGAGTAGGATCATGTTACACAGGAGGAGCTGGAAAATGTTGAAAATGATAGATAAGAGTGTATGCGACCAGTTTGTGGAGGAAGCACGACTGGCTGTCAAGGATGAAAGCAGGACGATTCATTCGCCAGAAGTTTCGTCAACGATAAAAGAAGTTTATGATTTCTATCTTAATAAGGGGATAGATAGTGTAGCTGCATGCGTTCGAAGAAAAACGAGACACAGGGCGCTGTTTGATTTGTCGATGATAAATACGCTTTTTCCTGCAGTTCGATGTGCATTTATAGAGAAAATATTGATATGCTGTGATGAAATCGATCAATTGCTAAAGGCAGATGAGCAGGTACCGAAATTATCGCAGGAGAGAAGACGTTATTTGATGTTTCTCAAGGAGGTTCTTGAGTGTATGAAACCAACACTTTAAGTGCAGAGCTTGTAGAAGATAGTTTATAATTTGTTTTGTCGAATGAGGGCGGCTTAAAGAGTTGTCCTCGTTTGCTTTATTAGTCGTAACCAATATGGATCTTATTATGTCGTAGAAAATGTCACGGATATTTCGGGAACAATTAAGCATTTAATGTCGGAATAAGCTGAAAAAGATTACCCCAATACCCTCTGTAGACAAGCTGTTCTGCCGTTTTCACTTTGGAATCTGTCGTTATATACATGGCAATTTCGCAATAATGCATGTTGTGACACGGCAATTATCTGGATCGTATTGAAGTTCTCATGGAAGCATGATAATCTTTGCTTAAAATAAAACAAGAAAGAGCCGGCGTTGATTTGCAGGACGGATGATGGTATGATATAAAATAACAATACTAGATTTTAAGTGGTCTTTCGGATAGAGGACAGATGATCACGCATGTGAAGCGTTGCATGGAAACAAGAGAAGGATTTGTTTCTGTAGATGACGGGGAGGATATCTATTTTGTCAATACAGTGGTCAGGGATGGCTCGGATAAATCTGAGCTGCTACAACTGTTTTTGCGAAAAGATGTGTTTGAAGAGACAAAATTCCCGGAATTAAGCAAAGCAGTAAAATATTTCAAAGAGACAGAAGGAGGTTTTGGAGAAATGTGCAAAACGGTAGAGGATTATGCAAAAAACTATGCGAAAGATTATGCTGAGGAACGTGAAAAAATAGCACGCGAAGAGGAAAGAAAGAACGCAATTCGCAAAATGCTGGGAAGTGGATTATCCAGGGAAATGATTCTTTCTATGAATTATTCCGAGAAAGAATTGAAAGCGGTTGAGAAGGAACTGTCATAATGGACGTAAGGCTGATTATTTATTATGATCTCATGGCAACAGGTTCTATGTAAGGGGAACGTAGAGGTGGATATATATGCTCGAAAAGAATATTCCAATTGGAATCTCAGATTTTGAAGAAATACGTGGGAATCATTTTTATTATGTGGATAAAAGTGGATTGATTGCGGAGATTTTGAGAAGCGAGTCGGTGAAAGTATCTTTGATCACACGCCCGAGGCGCTTTGGTAAGACGCTGGGCATGAGTATGTTGGAAAGCTTTTTTGATATTCGCAGGCAGAGTAGGAATTTATTTGAGGGATTGGAAATTACTAGGTATACGGAACTCTGTGATCGGTGGATGAATCATTGGCCGACCATTTTTGTGTCGTTTCGCCGGGTAGATGGTCTGGATTTCCAGGGGGCTTATGATATGCTTTCTCTGGTGATCTCCGAGTTGTTCAGGAATCATTTATATTTGCTTGACAGTGATCGCGTGAATGATTATGATAAACGGACGATCAAACGGATTGCGGAGGGTGAAGCAACCGTTAAAGATATGAAGGACAGTCTGGTACTGCTGATCGGTGCGATGAGGCAGCACTACAACAAAAAGGTCATTCTGTTGATGGATGAATATGACGTGCCGATTGCCAAAGCAAACAGTCATGGATATTATCAGGAAATGCTGGATGTGATCAAGGGGATCATGCAGGCATTAAAGGATAATTCGGCACTGCAGTTTGCCGTGATTACAGGATGTCTGAAGATAGCGAAGGAAAGTATATTTAGCGGAACGAATAATTTTGTGTCGGATACGATTACAGATTCCAGATTAAATGAATATTTTGGATTTACGCAGGAGGATATGGCATATATTCTGAGAGATCTGGACGCGCAGGAGTATGCGGATAAGATAAAGAACTGGTATGATGGATATCATTTTGGAGATTTTGATGTATATTGCCCGTGGGATGTAATGAATTATTTGCATGATCTGCAAAGAAACCCGCAGGCGGAGCCAAGTGGTTATTGGAAGAATACAAGTGATAATGCCATAATTCGTTCCTTTATTGATCATGCGGGAAGCACGATTACGAAAAAGCTTGAGACATTGCTGGCAAGTGGTTATATTGTGCAGCGTATTGATGAGGATCTTACTTATGATTATCTGCATTCATCCGAAGATAATCTTTGGAGTGTTTTGTATCTGACGGGGTATTTGACCAGAGTAAGGGAGGAAGAGCTGACGGATGCAGTGCCGGAAGGAATGACGGTGCTTGTCATTCCGAATGCGGAGATTAAGGAAATATTTGAAACAACAGTGATACAGTGGTTTGATGACAGCACGAAGAAGTGGAGCCGCAGAGAGCTCTTTGACGCGGTATGGAATGAGGATAGTGAAAAGGTTGCGGAGGAGATGAATAAACTTTTGCGCAAAACGATCAGTTATCACGATTACAGGGAGGACTTTTATCATGCTTTTCTGGCGGGAATCTTTGCGGGGGCTGGATATGCTGTGGAGTCAAACAGGGAACATGGCGAGGGAAGAAGTGATGTTGTGGTTAGCGATCCGATGAACGGCAGAGTGGCTGTGTTTGAAGCGAAATATGCGGATTCGCTGCAGTCCATGGAGCGCAAATGTGATGAGGCACTTTGTCAGATGGATGAGAAAATGTATGCCAGAGAGTATGAAGATGATTATGATCAGATTGTGTGCTATGGCATCGCATTTTTTAAGAAGAGATGTCTTGTGCGTAGCAAATAATACGTCCATAATTTACAAAAGGTACGGATCATTGGATCCGTACCTTTTTCACTTTGGAATAAAAGCTTCCCTTTTTGCGTTTCTTTGTCTGATAGGTTCTCACGCGCACCGAGAGTGTGACATTTCGCATGGAATGGCGGAAGTTGAAGGTTTTCCGGTGTGGTGAGATTTTATTGTTTTTCATGCGGATGTAGACATATTTTCCGTTGTTTTTGCGGATATAAATACCGGCGTAGCGTCCCTGATATTTGCTCAGCCTGATCTGCAAAAACTGTACACCCGGGGCGGTCTTTTTCTGACGTACGGTGATGGTTGGCGCACGCAGACGGGAGACTGCTTTGACGGCGGTGGAAGATGTGACTGTCCCATTTTTGGTATAGGCAAGTATTTTGTAATAATAAGTTTTGTTTGGTTTTGCTTTCTTGTCCGTAAAGGTGTACTTTGCCTGTGTGTTTCCGGACAGCTTCTGGGTGAAGCCCTTGGTGCCTGTATTTAAGGCGGTTACCACAGAAAAGTCCGGTTTGTTTTTCAGGCGGCGGTATACGACGAAGCTTTCCTGATCCGGGTCGCAGCTCCAGCTTAAGAGAATGCCGCCGTTTCGGGATGCGCCGGCACGCAGGGTTAATGAACGGGAGACCGGTGCGTCATTGGGATTGGAGACCGGAGCAGTAGCAGCCGGTGTGGAAGTGGCTGGAGTGACCGGTGTTGCGGAGACCTCCGGTGTGGAAGCAACGAACACATTTGGAGTTGTCGAAACCTTCGGTGTGACAGAAACAGACACATTTGGAGTTGTCGAGACCTCCGGTGTGGAAGAAACAGACACATTTGGAGTTGTCGAGACCTTCGGTGTGGAGGAAGCAGGCACATTGGGTGTCGTGGAGATTTCAGGAGTGGTGGTTGCAGGTGGTGCCGGTACTTCTGATGGAATCAGCGTAGGATCTGTTGTGGGGTTAGCCAGTGGAACGGGTGATGCCGGAATGTGGGTAAGTCGTGGCAATTCTGATATATTGGAGTTTAAGGAAGGAGAGTCCGTGCCGTCAGAGGTCCAACCACAGAAGTCGGCAGTCATGATGTTATGAATCGGAGCATAGCCGGCACGGGACTCTTTGTTTTCGCTTTCGACCCAGCGGTTGAGGCAGTCGGTGAGGCTGGCATGGTTACTGTACAGATCATCGTCTGCATCGATGGCGGTGATGTCTGCTGTGTTTGGAGAAGCGGTCAGCTGCTGCTTTGAGATCTGATAACATTTGGAAGTGTCAAGCGGGATCAGTGATGGATTGGGATCCCCGGAGAAATAATCATATTGCCATGTATTTGATAAAGGATCAATGTCAGCTGCATTATAACAGTAACGGACATTTGCAGAGGAAGAACTGCTGTTATGACCGATCAGACCACCGGTAAAGATGGGACGTGTTGTCTGGCTGGTGTTGCTGCTTGGAAACTCAATGTCGGTGGAGGTGTTGCCGTTTTCCTTGTCGTGAGAAACGGAGCCGGAATTGTAGCAGTTTTCCATGGTGAATTGATTAAAACAATGACCGATCAGTCCACCGGCATCGGCAGAGGATAAGGTGGTCAGACTGCCGGTGTTATAACTGTTATAGATCGTGTCGGCAACGGTGGATGCGGGGGCGTTATCATAATCGGTTATGATCCAGCCGGCAAGACCTCCGATTGCAGAAATTTTCAATCCACAGACCTGTTCGTTTGCGTTATTGCTACAACGGATGTTTGTGTATGTGTCCGTTAAGGGGTCTGCAATCTGGGAGATTGCACCGGAATTGTTGCAGTTTGCGATGTATGTATGACCGTGGCTTTCCATCAGGATACCGCCGGCATTTTGATAAGCGTTCAGATTTCCGGTGTTGGAGCATTTGTCGATGATGGCAGACCAGGAGCTGGATGCGAAGCCGGACATTCCAAGGATACCACCGATGTGTGCGCCGGTGATCTCTGCATTATTTTGGCAGGAATACAGTTGGGTATCATTTGTCAAGGTAGATTCGGGATCTGTGTTGCTGCTGGAACAGAAGCCTAAAATACCGCCGGCTATATTGGCATTCCGGATGATAGTGTTGTTGACGCATTGCAGGAATAGAACATTTTGGGTTGTTTTTCCACAGATACCACCTACGAGCGAAGTACGTGTGGCGTCCCGGATCAGTCCGTCGGAGTTACAGTTGGTAAAGGTGTCATACTGATCGAGAGATGAGTCATGTTGATAATCACCGGTAAACATACCGATCATGTTGGCGGGCAGTGATTGACCGCTGGAGTAATTGCGAGACGCAATATTGATCATTGTGTTCGTGACGGTGCAGGTATCAAAAGTGCGACCGTCATTTGTTCCTGAGGTGCTTCCGGCAAACATACCGGCGTAGATGCCACAGGTTGGAATATTTTTAATATTCATTGTAATATTTGAGACATTACAGCATTCAAAGGTGGTTTCCTCTGCCACCGTTGTCATAACTCCCAGATTATTCGTGCAATTATTGGAGATTGTTTCAGTGGCATTCTGCCCGGCATCGTTGGTATAGCGGACATTTATAAAGGAGTCGCACAGATTAAGGTTGGAAATTGCCGCATTCTTCATATGATCAAAAAATCCGACAGCTCCTTTTGAGACGGAGGAGAGCACAGCGTTATTCCAAAGCCCGGAGATAGCGTATTGATTGCCCTCGTAGTGTCCCATAAACGGATGTGCAGCTGATCCGATCGGGCTCCATGGATCTCCCTGAAAGCTGAAATCTGATTCTGTCTGGCAGGAATCGTCTGTATAAAACTTATTGGAGGAAGCGTCAAATACCGCCTCGCATTTTTCGGTAGAAGAATGATAAATCTTGATAAGGGACTTGTCATTATCTTGAACTGTAGAAAAAGTATAGTCCGTCAGTGTGATGTCGCAGGTCTGATAAAAGGTCGTATTTTGGAAAACGGGTTTTCCGGCTTACAGATATTGATCTAGCAATTCCAGATCTTCCTTGCCGGAGATCAGAACAGTGTCATTATTCTTTAAGGAAATATTGTCGTCGATCACCTGCTGCATCGTGTAGGTGGATTTGGCGTGGACGCGGGCGGGCAGATAAGACAGGACTGACAGAAGCAGCAGGCTGCCGGTAAGTGTGACGGCATGAAGTCGTTTGTGTCTGAGACATTTTCTGATCCAGGGTTTTTTCATAATGTATTCTCCATTCTCGTCCAAATCGGGCGATAGATTTAGTAATTCAATTTTGTGCAGCTACTATTATGAACTATTTTTTGTGAAATTTCTATACGATATTTTCAAATTATGTTAATATATTATGATGCAGGGGGTAAAAGCAGATAGCATGGGGCAATTCGTGTTATCCGTTGAGCGCAAAATATTTTTTACCCTGATATCTGTTACATTATGACAATGACTTTTAAGGAAGAGTGACGATTTTGAATGAACATAGATATTGTTTTGGCTGTATGAAGCCGCTGACCTGGGATGGCAAATGTACTTCCTGCGATTTTGACAGGGACAGCTATCAGGAGAAGCCGCATCATCTGCCGCTTGGGACAATGCTGCATGGCGACGAGTATATGGTCGGCAGGGTGCTTGGTGAGGGCGGCTTTGGCATTACTTATATTGGTCTTCATCAGAATCTGCTGATTCCGGTGGCGATCAAGGAGTATTTCCCGAATGGAATGGTTTGGCGCAAGTGTGAGAAGGAGAAGCAGTCTTACAGCGTTGTGCCGTTTACAGCGGAGTCGGAGCAGCAGTTTGACCAGGGGAAAAAGGACTTCCTGCGGGAGGCAAGAGTGCTGTCGCAGTTTGGATTCATGGATGGCATTGTGCGGACGAGGACCTTTTTTGAGGAGAATAATACCGCATATCTTGTCATGGATTATATTGAGGGGGACAGTGTCAAGAAGTACGTGACGGAGAATGGCAGGGTGACGCCGGAGGTCTGCCGGAGGATTATGAGACAGCCGATGCTTGCGCTGATGAAAATGCATGAGTCCAATCTTGTGCATCAGGATGTCAGTCCGGATAATATCATTATTAATGCGCAGGGCAGGGGGGGACTGATCGATTTTGGAGCGGTACGCCATGCAAATGCCATTGATGACCGGACGCGGACGGCGATTTATAAGCAGGGCTTTTCGGCGTACGAGCAATTGGAGAAAAAGGGAGGCAGGGGACCGTGGACGGATGTGTACGGCTTCTGTGCGACTATTTATTATATGCTGTCCGGCGAGAAGCCGTTAGATGCGACGGAGCGGGTTTTTAACGATCGTCTGGTGCCGCTGACGGAATATGTGCCGGAGCTTGATCCGCAGGTGGACCGGCTTTTGATGAAGGGACTGGCGGTGGAAAGCACTTCCAGACTGCAGAGGCTTGATGAATTATATGATCTTCTATATGAGAGCGAGGAGGCGGAATACTGGAACGGGGAAGCAACGGGGGTGCCTGAGGAGCATCGCAGACTGCCGAAGGCGAGCAATACATTAAATCTCACGATGGAGATGGAGCGGCGTCTGCAGGAGATGGAGGATCAGCGGGCGAGAAGGAAACGTAACAAAACGATTCGGACGGTCGTACTCAGTGCGGCGGTGATCGTTGGCATCGTGCTTCTGATCGCGTGGAAGGTGATGCCGGATCGGGCGGGCAGACCACAGCAACCAGCGGTTACGGCAGATCTGCCGAAGAAAACTGTGGAGGGAGCCGTTTCGGGCGATGCAGACGGGACGGTGACGGAAGATCCGGCAAATGCAAGCGGGGCTGCCGATCCTGAGAATACCGCAGGCGCAGAGGAGACCATACGTCCGGAGGCATCTAAGAAGCCGAAGAAAACAGCGACACCAAAGAAAAAGAAGAATAGGAAAAGCACGAAAGCGACAAAGGCACCGGTTGCGACCGCTGCACCGACAAGTGTCCCACAAAAGGTACAGGCGACAAAGAAGTCTGCCGGGACAGAAAGCAAAAAGAAAAATAATGTGAAGATGGATGGCAATCTGGATGACTTCTTCCAATAATTTTTAATAATAGGAAGCTGCATGAAATGCGTGAAAGATGCTTTAAAAAATGAAAAATATATGAGAGATTGACAGATAGATAACTGCGTGGTATGCTTTGCTTTGTTCAGTGATTTATCAGTGTGCCTGCGCCGCAGCAGGTGATACGGGATAGATTGAAAAGGGAATGCAGTGAGATGCTGCAGCAGCCCCCGCTACTGTAAGAAGGATGACTCTTTCGCCGGAGCAAGATCCGGAACCACTGTACTGCGTCAGGCGGTATGGGAAGGGAAAGAGGAAGATGATTTCGAGCCAGGAGACCTGCTGGACAGAGACAGACATATGGCGTTTTGATGAAAGCAGCCCTCGGTGGGAGGGAGCGGACACGGAAACGTTTCTTTTGTGTTGAATTTTTTCAGAATATGAAGTCTCTGTACAGCCGAATGTACAGAGGCTTTTTTATGGTATAGGAAAATGCTCGTAACGTAGTGTTATGTCAACGAGAATTGCGAAGCAATTCTTGGAGGGCAAAACGCTGGTTTTGCCTTTTTATAATATTAAGAAAGAGAATAAGATGAGACAGAGAAGATGGAAATATATTGTGGTAGCATTGCTTGTGGTATTCGCAGTGGTACTTGGAATACGTCAGACGCATTTTCAGTCGGTGGATTCCTACCGGCAGGAACAGAAGCTGGTCCGGAAGGATCTGACGGGGGATGATGAACTTTCTTCTATGTATAAGGAAGAAAGTGAGGAGACGCAGCAACCGGAATTGACGAATCAGCCTGTATCGACCGCACATGGTGGGAAGGCGGATCAGAAGGCTTCTGATGGAAAAGCAAAGTCAGGTAAGAACACAGATGACAATACGCTGTCCGCAAAAGCGGACACGTCATCAGGAGAGCCTTCGTCAAAGAAGAATAAGTCCGGAAAATCTTCATCAAAGAAGAATACGTCCGGAAAGTCTTCGGACAAGAAGGGTAAAAGTTCCACCTCCGGAAAGCATTCCGACAAAAACAGCTCCGGGAATCCGTCGGCGACAGCAGGGACTTCCGGACAAAATGCAACGGCGGGCCAGACACCGGGGCAGAGCGATGCGGCGGATGCGTCATCCGGTGGTGGAAATGGAGATCAGGCATCCTCCGGACAGAACGGGACGCAGGCAACGCCGGGGCAATCACAGAATAGTTCGACGGCAACTACGAAGCCGGGAGGAAGTGCAGCGACCACAACACCGGAGGCGGAGAAGATCAGCTGTACGATCGAGATCCGCTGTGACAGTCTGGTGAAGAATAAGAAGCAGGCACAGGAAAGTATTTGGAAATATATTCCGGACGATGGCGAGATTCTTGCGAAGGTGACGGTACAGATGGAGAAGGGTGCCACGGTGTACGATGTACTGGCGAAGGCGTGCAAGGCGAAAGGAATCGCCGTGGACGCGGAATATACGCCATTATATAAAAGCTACTATATTAAAGGAATAGCACATCTTTATGAGAAGCAGGCGGGTGATATGAGTGGCTGGATCTATAAGGTCAATGATGTTGCTCCGAACAGAGGGGCATCAGCCTACAAAATATCAGACGGCGATGCGATCAGCTGGCGTTATACCTGCGATGGGAGAACAACATGAGCAGAGAATCAGAGTTTGCCAAACGGCATCCGGTCGTCATTCTGGTCTATGTGCTGGCATGCATGATCTGGACAATGGTGGTAAGACACCCGGCTGCGATCGTTGTCTCCTTTGTCGGCGCCTCTGTTTGCTATGTGGCACTGGCGGGGATCATACGCTGGTTGCAATTATGGATTCCGGCAGGGATGATGCTTGTGTTTGCGGCGGTGATCCTGCCGTTATTTTCGCACAGAGGTGTGACACCGCTTTTCTATATGAATGGTATGGCGGTGACATGGGAGTCCGTCTATTACGGGATCATGATGACGATCATGCTGTTTGCACTGCTGCAGTGGTGCGGCGTGGCGGCGAAGCTTCTCGACAGTGAGAAGGTGCTATATCTGACCGGCAGGGCGATCCCGACGATCGGTCTGATGCTGATGATGATCTTTCGCTCCATTCCGGATATGAGAGATCGTTACCGGCAGATACATGAGGCGCAGATCGGTCTTGGCTGCGCGGGAGGAGAGGCATCGAAGATGCAGCGGATGCGAAGCTTTTTGAGAGAGCTTTCGATGCTGATCTCATGGTCGTTAGAGGATTCGATCGAGGTGTCCGTATCGATGGAGTCAAGAGGATACCGAACCGGATCGAGAACGTGGTTTCATTTGTTTTCGTTTCACCGGGAGGATCTGGTCTGGTGTATCTATTTTGTGGTTATGTTTGCCGGTGTATATATTTGCCGGTTTCGAGGAGATTTTAAGGCATATTATTTCCCGGAGATCTGGCAGAAGGCATTGTCCGGCTGGTCTGTTGCAGCACTGGTCACGGCAGCGGCCGGCATGCTTGCGCCGGTGGCCTATGACAGTTACTTTTTGATGTCTGTACGAGATATGGGACAGATGGGAGACGGTGAGAAAGGAGACGCATAATGGAACAAAAAGCAGTTTTATCCTGTGAGCATGTGTCGTTCTGTTATCCGAGACAGACGGACAATGCGATCGAGGATATCAGTTTTTCCATTGGAGAGGCGGAGTTTGTCGTGCTCTGCGGACAGTCGGGCTGCGGCAAGACAACGCTTCTGCGTCACTTCAAAAAGAATCAGATCCCATTTGGAACGGGTTCGGGTAAGCTGTATTACCGAGGGAGTGACCTGGAGACGATGGATGACCGGGAGAGCGCGGCACGGATCGGCTTTGTCGGTCAGAATCCGGATACACAGCTTGTGACAGATAAGGTGTGGCATGAGCTTGCTTTTGGACTGGAGAATCTCGGCGTGCCGGGAGAGCAGATCCGGCGGCGGACGGCAGAGATCGCCCAGTATTTCGGGATGGAGTCGTGGTTTCGCAGACCGGTCTCCAAGCTTTCGGGTGGACAGAAGCAGTTGTTAAATCTTGCCTCTGTGGTGATCATGCAGCCGGATGTGCTTCTGCTTGATGAGCCGACGGCGCAACTTGATCCGATTGGCACCGGAAGATTTCTGGATACGCTGCGGCGGTTGAACCGCGATCTGGGAACGGCTGTGCTTTTGTCGGAGCAGCGGCTGGAGGAGGTCGTTCCGATGGCAGACCGGGTGCTGATCATGCATCAGGGGCATCTGGTGGCGGACGCGGTGCCGGGGCAGTGTGCGGCGAAGCTCGAAGCGTATGAGAGGGATCATAACGAAGCACTTCCGATTGCTTCTGCAATGCCGGTGGCGGTCCGGGTATGGAAGGCATGCCATTACAGGGTCGAGGCGAGCTCTCCGGTCAGTATC
>ENA-OPSJ01000576-OPSJ01000576.1-human-gut-metagenome-genome-assembly--contig:-NODE-576-length-32534-cov-4.942332_pt1 | contig 32534 bp, 26 predicted proteins | sample MGYA00241801_ERZ501893 | MGnify/ENA primary metagenome ERZ501893 (study PRJEB25962, sample SAMEA2042219) | human gut metagenome | biome: human gut; feature: human-associated habitat; material: faeces...
TGGATTCCGGTGCAGGAAGGATTGCCGAAAAAGTCGGATTATTATCTTGTGACCCGAGGCAGAAAAAGGATAACCACCATGCTGTACTTCACACGGGGAAAATGGTGGAGCGACAGCCTGTGCCAAGACCGGTGGCCGGACTATATGATTTTGGCATGGCAGCCTAGGCCGAAGCCCTATATGGGCGGTGCCGATGAGTTTATCCCAAGCATCAGTGTTAACGATGCGATTGCGGCATTACGGGAAGTAAAAACTGCAATGCAACACTATACCTCCATCATGAACAAAGTTTGGAATACGGATGTCTCGGCAGATAAAGATTTCCAGAGAGAGTTCAACCACTTTTACCGGATACGGCGTAACGAGGAGTGGCGGAAGAAGTTTTACCGAATATTCGAGGATACGAAACAGAAGACGGCACCGGATTTTGCTGAGGTCTTAGAAGAACTGTACGCACAAACCGGAAATGTCGAAGCGTCTTTTGCCAGCAAGATGGTCGCAACACTTAACCCGAATAAGCCTATCTGGGACAGCATGGTCCTGAGTGTTTTGCTGATGAAACCCGAAACAAAGAACGGGAAAGCGACGGTGAGCAGCGTGATTAGCTGCTACAATGACATCGACCGCTGGTACTATGACTTCAAAAAGCACCCAACCGCAAAAGAGTGGATTCGGAAATTTGACAAGGCATTCCCGGAATACAAGGACATCAGCGCAACTAAGAAGATTGATTTCATCCTCTGGGCGGGCGGCGAGGCACGCATAAAGAAAAAACGGGAATTGGCGTGCGGAAGCAAGGACTGCGCTGAGGCTGAGAACGAACAGAACTAGAGGAACAGAGAAATGTATGATGGCGTACCCTTTTCGGGAAAACCGATTCCAGCCACTTCTGCCTTTAACATGGTAGAAATGATGGATAACAGCTTTTTGTCCCGGATACCGAGTGTCCACATCTGCTTCAGCAGCTTGCCGTGGTTCACATTGTCAAAGAAAGATTTAATATCGATATCAATGACGTAGTGACAACCGACGTTCTGTATCATTCTTTCCGCTTGGGCAATGGCATTTTCCGCACTGTGGTTTGGCCTGAAGCCATTGCTTCGCTTGAAGAATTTTGCTTCACAGATAGGTTCTAATACTTGCAGAATACATTGCTGAATGAGCCTGTCCATAATCGTGGGTATTCCGAGGGGACGGGTTTTCCCGTTATCCTTTGGTATTTCCACTCTGCGGACAGCATTAGGAATATACCAGTCCAGCTTGCGCTGAACATGGGCAACTAAGGCGTTTTCGTTCCACTTGTTCAAATCGCTTATTGTTTTATTATCCACACCCGCCGTCCGACTGCCGCTGTTCTTTCGGATATTTCTATATGCCAACTTGATGTTTTCAGGGTGTTTTATCAGTTCCACAAGATTGCAGAACCGCTGCCCCTTGACACTTGCGGCATACAGTTCGTCAAGAACGAGCTGCATATCGTAGTATTCGGAGTTGCGGATTTTCTGTTTCTTTAAGGGTTTCTTCTTGTTTGCCAAAGTCAGGTACTTTCCTTTCTTTCGAGAGGATTTCGCTTTTCTTAGTCATACTCGAACCTTTGTGTCTGTATAGTTTTCAATTTATTGATTGCTGACGACTAATGGCCATCCCTCCACCGTATTTCTACGGCTTCAACGGTACTGTGCCATCTCTCTCAGCTGGATAAAAGATTGTTATACGCAATGCGCTTTCCAATCCAACACCTCATAGCCTGTAACCGGCTCCGTGTTCCAGCCTTTCCACGTTCCAATATTCCTATCTGTACATATCTGCCCTTAGGTGTCCCTCTGAGCCTGTATGCTGGGCGGTGCCTGTAACACCGCAAGGACTTTCATAGTAAAAATTCTTACTCATCCTCACATACTTCCGTAATCGGAAAGGAACATTTCTGCTCCTGCGCCTTTTAGACCCGTACATTCGGGATTTCGTCAGTCAACTTTGACATTCTGACCATAGGTATTTTATAGACCTCCGGCATATCATCTGCATATCCCACTTCTGGAACACTTGCCACGGCTTGAACCGTTTGGGCAAACTTCTGCCGACTTCTGCGAACTTTATACCATAATTCCCACTGCCGGAATTAACGCATATCGCAGTATTAAGGCAGGCGTTTCAGGACGTTGCTCCCTCATTCCACCTGTCGGAATATCAGTTCTCCAAGAACCGTATTCAAATATTTTATATTTTCATACGACCTTGTGTGCAACCTTTTCAGTTACGAACGTGTCGTACTCTTGCCCGCGCCCACGCTGTGAGCAAACAGCGTGTTGCCGCCAAATAAAGCGTGTGCAATAGCGTTTTTCTGATGTTCTTTCAGCGTGATTGCAGAGTTCATACCCGGAAATCTTAAAGCTGAACCATCATATTCACGAGGACGAATAGAATTGAATTGTCGGTTGTACTGTTCCACAAGAGGAATGGCACGTTCCGTGTCTTTGAAAATCCAGTCCTTGAAAGCCTGTTTGATTTTACCGGCTTTCTGCTGCACAATTTTTGTTGCTTTTATGTCCACAACTCTGCGTTCTTTTTCGTTTCCATTCAGATCAATGTACGTTTCAGGCTTATACACCTTTGGCTCTTTGAGGTTGAGAAGCTGTTCCATAATCTCATAGGCATTCATTTTTCTGGAACCATAGTCACGGGTAGAGATAACAGATGCATCAGCCCTCTTATTCTCAATATGCCAAGTGTTTGTATGTTCGGAATAATCAACAGTAATATTTTTAGGCTTTATCCAGAAAGCTTTCTTTACGTCCTCACGGTTTTCCCTCGGTGTCTGAAAAAGCTCATACATGAACTGCTGATACAGTTCTTTCGGAATCCAGGTCGCACCGATTTTTACATCAATATCGCCTGCCTTTAACGGCTCCGGCATCGCCTTTTCAAGAGCCGTTACATTTTCAGCAAAACGGCTGTCACTTTCAGCATAAGCAGTTGCAATATCCAGCTTCTGACGAATATCGCCGGACAGGTATTCACTTGCTGACTGATACTCCTCGGTGTTCGGCACAAGAAAAATCTCACCCTTTAACTCCGCAATCAGTAGTTCCTGTGACATATCGGTCAGTTTGCTCATGTATTCAAGATCAACCTTTGCCGTTTCTGCCATAGAGATCGCAAGTGCTTCCAGTGCCGTATCTACGTGTTCAATCGGCTTTGACGGTCTGACAGTTCTTTTGGTAAAAATATCAGACTTTGCAATCAGCTTGTCTTTATCAATATCCTTTTCAAGGGTAAGAAGCAGATTGTAGGAGCAATCATCACGCAGAACTGAACGGTTTTTGCGGCTGTGCAAAAGCCCATACTTTTTGTAAAAATCATCATACTGAACAGAGAGTTTCTGCTGAACCGCTTTAATTTCATTTTCAGGACGGTCATCTGCCTGTACTTTGAGAAGCTCACGAACCGTATCTCGCAAATCAATAAATGCAGTCATACGGTCGTAGTCCTTCGATTTTGTATCCATTACTTTGGAAACATCAAAATTCCCAAGCTTGCTTTCTCCGCCCTTGAGGTAAATATCACCCTTATCATCTTTGAAAAAGCTGAACGGGCGAAGTTCAGCAGCAGTCATTGTAACCTGCTTGTCGCTGAATTGGAAAACCGCATTGGTTTTTACCTGAGAAATCTGTGCATTCAGTTTCTGCACCGCTTCATGAATCTGCTGTCGAAGATCTGCACCTTCAATCGGAATGCACATTGTATCATCATTTCTGCCGTAAAGCTTGTTGCCCTCTACGATCGTACCAAGTACCATTTCAGGATTTTCCGCAAAGTAGCTGTTTACTCTCAGTCCGTCCTCAGTTTTGCCAAGATGTACCCAATCAGGCAGTTCTTCCGGCGATGCGGAGCGTTTTTGTAAAAAGAGAATATCCGAAGTAACTTCTGTACCTGCATTCGCCTTAAAAGCATTGTTCGGAAGTCGGACAGCACCGATTAAATCGGCTTTCTCTGCCAGCTGCATACGGAAACTTTCGTCTTTCTTGTCAAGTGTTCCTTTAGAAGTGACAAAAGCAACAATACCGCCCTCTTTCACCTTGTCCAGAGTCTGAGCGAAGAAGAAATCGTGCAGTTTGGTCGTGCCATACTGTTTATCTGGAAAGTTCAGATCACCAAACGGCACATTGCCCACTGCCACATCAAAAGAGCCATTCTGAAAATTGGTATTTTCAAAACCGGTTATCTGAATGTCAGCATCGGGATAAAGCTGTTTTGCAATTCGTCCGCTGATAGAGTCAATTTCAACGCCATAGATATTTGTATGTTCAGCCATTTCCGACGGCATTTTACCAAGAAAATTGCCGACACCGCAGGACGGTTCAAGAAGATTGCCGCCATTGAAGCCGAACTTATCCAATGCTTCGTAGATTCCATCAATAATTGCAGGAGATGTGAAAAAGCTGTCAAGAACAGACTTTCTTGCATCTTCATATTCTTTCGGTGAAAGTGCGTTGGACAGCTGTGCGAACTCTTTGCTCCATTGCTCATTCTCAGAATCAAAAGCCTGTGCAAGACCGCCCCAGCCAACGTATTTTGACAGAATTTCCTGTTCTTCAGGAGCAGCCGTTCTGTTCTCACTTTCGATTTGCTTTAATGTCTGAATGGCAAGCAGATTGTTCTTGAATTTGGTCTTTGCACCGCCTTCACCGAGGTTATCATCGGTTATGGTGAAATTCTGCGTCTTTTCATCTGCTTTAATTTGCTGTTCCGATTTTTCATCGGGAGCAGATATGTTTTCCTGCTTAGTATCAGATTTTTCTGTTTTAGATTCACGCTGATTTTTGCGTTCAATATCGCTCTGCGTGATATATTTATCATGTTGAATAAGGTCAGCAGTGAGTTTTGCAACTTCCGTCCAACTGAAATCAAATGTTTCCTTGCTGATACCATTATCCTTGCTTCTGACGGTAAACTGCATTCCTTTGGAATCATGGTCAACAGTGAAGATATTTCCGTCAGCAGTATGACCGCCTGTGCCATACTCATTTTTCAGGAAGTCAGCAAATTCCTGATTGCTTGGGTTATTTTCCTGAAAAAATTCTGCAATGCGAAATTTACCGCCCTCAAATCCGCTTCCACGCATGATTTCCTTGTGCAGTTCCTCAAAACGGTTGACATCTGCAACAGGTTCGCCATACTGTACAGGTGTAATGGTTTGTGCGGATACGGACGGGTTTACAGGTTCTGATTCTCCGAACAGGGTTAGTTGCTCATATTCCTGTTTTCCGTTTCCAAAAGGTTTGAACTCCTTGTCATCCGCTACAAATCCAAGCCCTGCATCGGCAATGGCATTTTCGTCAAACAGCGGTGCATCATCAGAAATTTCAGTTTCAGACGATTTTTCGGTAATCGGTTCATCTTTCACAAGTTCTTTTTCCGGTGCTACAAGCTGAACATCAGTAATCTCCGCATCGACCAGATTCCAACGATTGATATATTCATCAGCTATCTTTTTCGCTTCTGCTGTATTTTTTGCCTGACAACGCATCGGTGAATTTGTACCGCTTTCTCTATCATAGATATATACGTCGAAAGTAAGTAAACCGAATTTCTGTTCAGGCTCTTTTTCATTTGCAATAGACTTGTCAGCCGTATCAAGTGTATCTGTATCTACAATACTCTCATGCACTTTTTCGGTATCACTTTGTTCCAAATTCTCAATACCTGCATGATGATTGACAGATTCAACAACCTCAGACAAGAACGTTTCCAGTCCCTCTTGTGGCATGATGACATTGCCGGTATCTCGTGAGAGCATGATTCTTCCTCTGTCCTCATTGATGCTGTCAATATGCCACTCTTTTCCCTGAAATTCAATATCATCGCCAACTTTGAATGGCAAATCAGAAGCTTTTGTTGGAATAACCGATGCGATCTCATCATCAGAAAGCGATACCAAATCATTAAAATCAAGTACCGACAGAGCATTTTCATTCATCTCTGAAAGGGTGTTATACTGTTCATCACGAACGACATTGCCATCATATTCAAATATGAGCTTGTACTGTTCCAGATCTGCATACACCTGTATGGGGAGATTATGTTCTTCGTCTGTTGTATAAGCGAGCGAGATATTTGAAAAATCAGAAAACTCAGCTAACTCACCGAATTCTCGGTCATAATAGTCGGCAATGTGTTGTTTTGCAATATCCAAATCAGACAGTTCTGTAGACTGTGCTTTGTCAGCAAGATAGGCTTCTGCTGTTGCAATTGCAGGCGATTCCGGAAGATCAATTTCTTCAGCTGATACCAGTTCCTCACGCTGTGCAATTTGCAAGTCAAACTCCTGTTTGGCAGATAAAAGCAAATCAAGTTGTCTGCCGTTATCAAGAAATTGGCTGCTATCGCTCTGGTCGAGATAACCAATCAGCAGATCGTTCATTGTACCAAGCTGTGTAATGTCATAATCCTTAGAAACATAGTTTTCAATGACATTTGTCATGTTGTTTCGTGCTGCAATTTCAATAGAGGAAGAAAGAGCCTGTATCTGCTGATTATCAAGCCCCATATTCTGCAAGTTTTCAAGAATTTGATTTTCACAGATCGTCTGACGAAGAATTGCCTGAAAATGCGGTGCATTCTCTTTTTCTGTGGTAAACATAACTTTGCCGTCACGAATCAGTCCTGAAAATTCTGCACCACGCTCGTAAAGCTTCGGTTCAATCTTATGATACTTGTCAGGTGTCAAGGGCGAAATCATAGACTGTCGGTTTCGGATTTCTCTGTATGGTCTGTTGCCGATGATTTCTTGTGAAGCCTGTCGGCTATTCTGAATCATTGGTTTTCTCATAGCCTTTACAGCATCCTGAATAGCACTTACCTGAGAAACATCAGCCTGAGATACAGTCATTACCCCTTTGCCGCTGGGATAGATTCTTGCTGAAAACGAAATGTTCACTTTATTTGCCAGTTCTGCCATTTTGAGAATGGTTTCTCTGTCCTCGCTGATATAGGATTTCTGAGGAATATATTTGTAGTCTGTATTGCCGATAATATTTTTATCCTGCGGGATATGTTCTTTGCCCGACTTCTGCAATCTGCAAAGGGATTCATCAAGACCTGTAACATTCTTGAAGTGGTCAATTTCAGAACTGTTTACCGCAATCATAGTGCTGCTGCCATCGCTGTATGCACAGTAATTCAGCCCCGATTTATCAAGTGCCTGCTGTATCTGCTGAAATGTATCTTCACGCATGACAGCAACGGTTTTATCTCTGTTATCCGTTGCTTCCTGCCAATAAGGATTACCGTATCGCTTCATTTTGTTCATTCTCCCTTGTAATATGTCATTCCAATCTTTTGCTCCATTTGGTGTTACTCTTTTCATGGCAGGATACCGAGCAATCAGTTTTTCAGCAAACTCGTTTCCTGCCTTATCGTTATCGGTGCAGAGATAGATATTTTCAGGTGATATTGCATATCGTTTCATCGTTTCCGTGACAACAGAGGGTTTTACACCTGCCATGGAAACCAATCTGTAATCCCTTTGTTCGGGGTATAGATCAGCAAATGAGATTGCATCGATGGCACTCTCAAAAAAATAGGTATTGGCAGGTTTGCCGCTGACTATTTCAAAGCCATAGCCGTCTGCTGCACCTTTATCAAAGGATTTGAAACGCACATTTGACGTACCGACCTTTTCCGCACCAACTAATAAGCCATTTTCATCGAAAATTTTGAATACTGCATTGCCTGTTTTTCCTTCCTGTGATAATCTTTCCTCAGCAGTCAATTTTTCAAGAGATGCGATAGATAATCCACGACCATTGTGCAGATAGTGCATGGTTCTGGATAGATCTGTGCTCTCGTGCAGTGTGATCTCACGATTTTTAGGCGGCTCTGCTTTTGAAATACTGTGGGAGTGAAACGGAATTGCTTTTTCATTGCTGAGTAACTCCACCGCAGAAATAAAATCAAGTCCCATAAATTCCTGTACAAACTGGATGTTGCTGCCGCCTTTGTTTTCGGAAAAGCGAAACCACTTTCCAACTTCGCCGGCTTTGTTATTTTTGATATGCAGGCTGTCGTGTTCTTGCAGAACGTACTCTCTGCCGACCTGTTTTAAGGAAAGTCCCTGACTTCTCAGGAAATCAGGGAGATTAACAAGATTGGCACGTTCGATCTGTTCCGGCGTAACTCGCATCAAAGTTCCTGTCCTTTGCTTTTAGATCCCCCTTGCTTCGGACTTTCTGTCTTCACTTCCTGCGCAAGCTTTTTCATCTTCTTTCGGCTGAAATAAGCCGGTGCTTCTGATTTTTTTACAGTTACGGCAGATTTGTCACCATCTAATCTTGCAGAGTAGGGAATGCCGTCCTTTTCAAGCTTTTGCATGGTTTCCTGTGCATCTTTTTCTGACATTGGCTGGATTGCTCTGTCCTCTCTGGGAATCTGTCGGAATACTTCGGGATTTACAAGACGAACGTGTGTATCCTTCGCTTTTTCCTCCGCAGCGTGGAAAGCACGCTCATTTTTCTTGGAAACGGTAATGGTAACACCCTTATCGGTTTCCACCGCTGAAAAAGGAATCTTCTGCTTTTCCAACTCTGTCATTATGATTGCACCCACCTTTGCTGGTTCATTAGTGATCACTCTGTCTTCCGGTGGAATTTGCCTGTAATAGTTGGGATTGATTTTTCGTATTTCCGAACGGGATTTCTGCGGTTCTTTCTTTTGCGGTGCAGGTTTTTCCATTTGCTTTTCCGGCTGTGATTTCATGACAGTTTTCGCAAACAGATTTATCAGTCCTGCATGGGAACTGAGGGACATACTACGTTTCGTGTAGAGTTCCGGTACATTCTGAAGCGTATCTCTTGCAAAGTCCTTGACTTCTTTTGCGATTCTGCCGTCACTTGTGCCGTTCAACGCACAGGCAAGAACAAAGGCAATACGGTCATCAGAAAATTTCTCACGCACATCACTTAGTGCCTGTTCAGAATTCAGAGTATATCGCTCGTAATCATAATTCTGGGAAAGTGCCTGTGAGATTTCCTTTGCACAATCCATATTAGCCTTTGCCGATTCTCGGAAGGATTGCAGTGTGGCATCATCACAAGTGCTAAAATCAATTTCTTCCAGAAATAACGGCACATCGGGACGTTCTTCCTTTTTGCCATTGTTGATGATTCCATCAATCATGTTCATATCATCTTCCATAGACATTTCAGCGTTGCGAAGATATTCAGCAGAATCAAGCGTTACCGTTTCAATCGGTTTGTCAAAATCAGATAAATCGCCATTTGACAAAAAGTCCGTATTTTCAATTTCGGCTTCTGTTTGTGCAATGGCTTTGTCAACAATATGATCGTTTGCATTTTCCATTTCAGGAGCATTTTCAAGCTTATGGATTTTCGCTTCTACAGCAGAGATACTTGATTTTACCGCTTCGATTTTTTGACCAAGCTTGAATTTTTCTGCCATGGAATCACTTTTTTCATACTGTTCAAACAGTTTGGAAAGCTTGCTCTTTTCTGTATCCATGCTGATACGCAGCAGACCTTTGCTGCTGTTCCGCAAATTTTCCATGGATTCCTTGAACAGTTCTCTGCGTTTCTGCGAATTTGGTATCATGAACGACTGAATGACGTTGCTGAAACTTCTGAGTTTTTCGGCTTTCAGCCTGACAACGGCGATACGATCATCCAGTTTGGAAATTTTGTTTTCTGCCTTTTTGATGCTGTTTTCAATCTTCGGAATACGGTTTTTATGAATTGCATTGATTTTTGTTTCATTTGCTCTGATGATCGCAGATACAGCACCGGGAAGTTTACCGCTGTCCATTAAGTCCTGCAGCATCGCATTTGTCGCTTCAAGTCTTGCAGCTTTTTCTTCGAACATCGCAATTCTGTTTTCACTCTTGCTGATTTGATCCTGTGTTTCAGCTTTCTGTTCCTGAAGATGATCCAGCGTGTCCATATGGCTGCCGTAAGCCATATGAAAAATCGGCAGCAGCGTTTCACTCTTGTGTGCATCTGCTTCAATTTCCGGCTGTTTGCTAACTTCGTTCTCTTGTATCGGCATTTACGTCACCCCTCGAAGAAATATATTTATATGATTCATCTCGTTCGCTCCATTTCATGATTTTTCTGCTTTATAGTTTCCTGATTCTCTGTTTCAGGTTCTTTGTCATCTACATACAAATCCTGTTCCAGTGCTTTCTTTATGCTGCAATTATCGCTGTGCCAACAGTTGATATAGGTTTGTGCAAGCATGATCTGAATGTCAATCGGCTTGTTTTCCAATTGTGCAACCGTTACGCCCAAAACTGCAGCAATTTCAGGAAGCAGCAGCCGTGCATAGTACTTACTGTCCGGTTCAGACAAAAAGAGAAGCATTTCCTCGGTATACGGCTTCATCGCTCATTGACCATTCTGGCAAGTTCGTTCTTATCTGTACCGATCGCATATTCATACATGAGATTCAGTTTTTCATTTTCAGAAATCTGCATCAGACTGCTGATCTCCATGCCTGTATTTTCCGCAATTTCGTGCATACCGAGAATGAGTGTTCCTTTTCGCCACAGCTTTTCGATTTCTTCATACTGCTTATGTGCCGAAAGTTCGTCACAGGCTTCATACTGTTTCATTGCCTGGCAAATATCTTCCTGTATTTCTTCCGGCATTGTGCGGAGGTGATCGGTGAGAACGCCGAGAACATCTGCCGCTTTTCTTAATGTTTCTATATCCAAAATTCGTTCCTTTCTGACAGGTCAGATTTTCCAGACGCTGTCTGGAAAATGCAAATCATTCTTTTCTTGTCGACCAATTGTAATACGTCTTGCCGTTAAACGCATTTTCCGCTACTTTTGGCACAACAATGGTTTTTCTGCCGTTTTTGATATATGACGTTTCTTTCCCGGAAAGCAGAGACTTCAACTGTCCCTCAGAAAGTTCTACGCCATACACTTTGGTAAGATTCATTCCGCATCGTGCGGAACAGTACCAGCCATACTTGCCTTTGATGACAGGCTTGCCGCATTTCGGACAGTTGCCGATACTGGGCTGTTTTTCGCCAAAAGACACGGAATCATCAACAGAACCGTATTTACTTACAAGCTCCGTCACAAATCGATTGATTTCATTCATGAAGCTGTCCGCAGAAAGACTGCCGTGTTCCACTTCAAGCAGCTTATTTTCCCAGTCGGCAGTCAGTTGTGCGGATTTGACCTCATCGGGCATGACACGGATCAGATTTCTGCCCTTGTCAGTAGAAATGATTTTTTTGCCGTCACGCTGAATATATCCGTGCTTTACAAGATTTTCAATGGTGTTGGCTCTTGTTGCAGGTGTTCCAAGTCCTTTTTTCTCCGCATTTTCATCAAATTCTTCTGCCCCTGCGTGTTCCATGGCAGAGAGAAGCGTATCTTCGGTAAATGATTTTGGCGGAGATGTAAAGTGCTCTGATTTTACTGCCTTTGCCGTAAAAGTCATGCCCCTTTCCAAATCAGGCAGACTCTTTTTGTCAGATTTTTCCGCTTCTCCGATCTTGCCGTCTAACGCTTTCCAGCCGGATTCCAAGATGGTTTTGCCTGATGCAGTAAAATCCGTATTTTCACAGCGAAGTGTTACTTTTACAGCATCATACCGATATGCAGAAGCTGAAGCACAAAGCAGACGGAGTGCAACGAGTTTCAGGATATTCTGTTCACCTGTTGCAAGTGTCGAAATATCACATTTCACGCCGCTTTCCGTTGGAATAATCGCATGATGTCCTGTGACCTTGCGGTTGTTGAAGACTGCCCTGAGATTCGGTTCTGCAACCGTTCCGAACCCAAAGTGTTCACTGATCGCAGGAATGAGAGCATAGGCGGTCTGTTCCATATCATCGGATAAATACTGAGAATCGGTACGGGGATAGGTGACCAGCTTTTTCTCATAGAGGGACTGCATATAGTCGAGTGTCTGCTGTGCCGTGTAACCGAACTTTTTGTTTGCTTCACGCTGTAAGGAAGTCAAGTCAAAAAGTTTCGGAGCGGATATGCTTCTGACCTCTTTCTTCACATCTGTTACCGTTACCGTTTTGCCATTGCAGGAAGATGCCAGCATATCCGCTGTATGCTCCTCATCGATTCTTGCACTTTCTGCCGGGAATCCCATATCCAGAACGACCGTAAAATACTTCTGCTTGACGAAGGTTGCAATATCCGCATCACGCTTCACGATCATGGCAAGTGTCGGTGTCTGTACTCTGCCGGTGTTCAGATGAGCGTTGTATCGCACCGAAAACAATCTGGAACCATTCATACCGACCAGCCAGTCTGCCTTTGCACGGCAGAAGCCTGCCTGATAGAGATTGTCATATGCAGAACTGTTTTTCAGCTTATGGAAACCGTCCCTGATTGCCGATTCTTCCAGTGAGGAAATCCAAAGTCTTTTCACCGGCTTTTGACACTTTACAAGATTGTATACATATCGAAAAATACATTCGCCCTCACGGTCAGCATCGGTTGCACAGATAATCTCCGTGATGTTTCTGTCATTCATAAGCTGCTTCAATACTTTGAACTGATCCTTAGAATTTTCAGAAATCTTAAATTTCCATTCTTCCGGAATCATAGGAAGCTGTGCAAAACTCCATTTTGCCGCCCAGTTTTCCGAATACGCATCGGGAAACTGCAGTCCGACCAGATGACCAAAACACCAGCTGACAACATAGCCGTTGCCCTCTAAGCAGACGTTTTTCTTGGTATTTGCACCGAGGACCTTTGCGAGTTCTCGGCTGACCGAAGGCTTTTCGCCGATTACCAGAATACTCATACGAAATCATCTCCTATCTCATCGCTGTCACGAAGTGCCTTGTTGTATCCCTTTCCATAACCTTTGCGGTAAAAAATTGTTCCTGCAATTATGGCGGCTCCTGCCGTTGCAACTGCACCGATTATTTTGCAAATCCTGTTCATGTAAATTCATCCTTTCAATATTTGATTGGAGTACCGTAATTGATCTTTTTGATACTCTGAATGTTGTCAAAATTCAAACCATACCAGTTGTATGAGCCGTAGTTTCCTGTGAAAGAAACGCAGTCCGGCAAATATCCATCGGCATGGATAAACTCCACGATGCACTTGCCGTCACCGCCGAACGGGTGATACCAACGATCGCCTTTGCTGTCACAGATCTTTACAGTAAACTGTGTTCCATTTTCCAGCGTTATAAGAAACCGGTCACCGCAGTAGCCGAAGAAAGTTCCCATGGCACAGCAGTAATCGCCGTATTCATCACGCATGATACCTGTATTGGTAACAGGATCAGGAACAGCACCCTGAATTGCCGAATAGGACGGGTCTCTGGTCAGACCGCTTGCTCTTTCATAGGCAAAACAATTTGTCCAGCCATCTATGTAGTCAAATTCCTCAATCACTTCTACCGCTTCGGTTTTCTGCACCGCAGATGCAAGAATTTCTCCATTCTCATCAGAAAGCTCAAATGTATATTCCGAATTTTCACGAAGTCCTGTCACATAACAAAGGGTATTAGATTTGAACTCAAAATAGATGTTGTCCACATAGTCATCATTCACATTCTGTATTGCGGTTACGGTATATTCCGTATCTGCATCACCGCTCCATTCCAGCTTGATGCAGGATACGGAAATGGTCGCTGCCGTCAGCGTAAAAGCATCTATTTGTTTATTTTCCGCATAGGCTGACGTTGTTGATTCTGCAGGTTTTGTACTTGTAGTAGTTGAACTTGGAACGGAATCCACCGGCATTGCAGATGTAATCTGTGTTGTTGCAGGAACGGCAATATCCTGTTTCTGTACATTCTGATTCAGATCATAATGAACGCTTCCCAATACCACAAAGAAACTTGTGCCGATAGAGATCAGTTTGCCGGTTAATATCGTACTAATCGGCATTTCGTTCACCTCTGTTGATTTGAATCACTGCCATTGTGAAAACGCCGATGCTTCCACCGATAATAAGACCTAATAGAAATTTAAGCATTCATATTCTCCTTTGCTTTCTGTTTCATCATTTTCTGAAACGCTCGGTATTTGCGAGTATACGCATAAGAATCTCCGAATATATTCTGTGCTGCGGTGTACAGTTTTGGTTCATGTTTTCGGATGATCTCCAGTTCTTCTGTCACTCTGGGATTGTATGGACAGCCGACACAGCCCGTGCGTTTCAGTCCATATTCGGTATAACATCGGGAGTGACGTATCTCATAGAACTCCTCATATGCTCTCTTGTCGCTGTCCGTGTACCAGAATACCGGGCGATAGGAGTTGCAGCCTTTGGATTTGCTTTCGGAAAAACACGTCTTGTAGCTGGCAGAGCGAATTCCGCCCTCTGCCTTTCGCACACCGATAATTTCAAGGTCTGCATCGTATTTTTGAATCAGAAGCTTTGCAGGCTTTTTCTTGGCATACTCACAGCATTTGTTAGAGATTTTGAAATCCGGCGGATTTGCCATCATAAACTCTTTCAGCCACCTGTTTCTGCCAATAGAGAAGCGGCTCATTTTTACAACACCGTTTTCCGGGGAGTAATAGGCATTGCACCACCATTGCAGGGCAATCTTGCAGTTCGGATATTGCTCCAACAATTCCGGCAAGGGTTTGTCCTCCCATTGGAATCCATGCTGCTGTAACCGCATGATCTGTTCGCTGACGTATTTGGAGAGAAAGGGCTGACCGTATTCCTTACAGCAGACTGGAATTGGCTTGCAAGCCTTGATACGTTCGATTTCGATACCATACTTCTTTTCCAGATCGTCGAGGTGTTCTTTTGTAGCACGGTATTCCAGTCCGGTATCAATCCAGAAGTAGCGGACTTTCTTTTTTTCATCGACATTCTGTATCACGTCAAGGACAATATCGCTGTCACTGCCTCCGCTGATACTGCAAAGCGGTGTATGGGAACGGGAAAGAACGCTGACTGCCTTTGCATAACCGTCAATAATGGCAAAATTCTTGGTATCCAGAGAAGATGCAAACGCCTCAGACATTTTTCAATCCTCCCAAGATATGTGCAATCACGTCTACTGTCCAGCCGTTGCCGATACACTTGTACCGCTGTGTATTGCTGATTCCTGCGGTGTAGTTGTCAGGCAATGTTTGTAAACGTTCTGCTTCCACAGGTGTCAATTTACGGATCACATAATCACCGTCCGGCAGGTCTATCTTGTAAAGTCCGGTTTTCGCACCCATTCCGCCGCCGTTTGCCGTCATTGTGACCGATTTGCCGCAAACAGAATAAATTCGCTGTCCTTGTCCGCCGTTGCCAATCTGACCAATGCGAATGGGAACGGCGATCTTCTGACGGCTTTTCTCTGCTTTGTAAACCGGAAAAAGGTTAGTCCCAGCCTTGTAGTAAGTTGCAGGAATGGTATGGGATTTGCCGTTTACCGTTTCCACAGGGACAGCTACCATAGTACGCTGCTTTCGTTCCAAAGTGTTATGAAAAGCGGCACCCTGATAGCTGGCTGTGACACAGTGGCTTTTATTCTGCCAAGAAATGCCGTTTTCCAGTACATCCTGTAGCAGAATGCCTTTGTCCACAGGCTGTGTAACATGAGGAATATTCGTCCAGTAACATCGTTTACGGTGCTGTCCGGAAACAAGTGCAGAATTGATCACGATCGGTTCAACACCGAGATGTTTTGAAATTTCGTCCTTGATGTTTTGATGAATGGAGTGGTTATTCTCATAGAGAAAATATCGGCACTCCGATTCCTGTAAGGCTCTCACATATTCACTGAAAAGCTTGAAGCCTTCACCGTTGCTTGTGGTTTCTCTGTCTTGCTTTGCGATAGACCAGTATGTACAGGGTGAACCACCCAAAAGCAGATCATATCCCTTGAATTTTCTGAAATCTCCATCAAACACATTTCCGTGATGAATGATTTCAGGATAATTTTTGCTTGAAACTGTTACAGCGTACTTGTCGATCTCAAAGGCATCATAAGCTTCCACGGGAATGCCTGCACGTTCCAGTGCCTCCATTCCGCAGGAGATGCCGTCAAAAAGGCTCAGTACTCTCATATTTCCTCATCCTCATCGGTCACACTGCCGTAGTCATCATCGTAATCCTCCTCGAAATCTCCCACACCGGTATTTTTCTTCTTGCCGAATTTGCCCTTTTTCAGCACAAGGACGGCACCGCCGATCACAGCCAGTACACCGACTCCAACAAGAATGAGTGCATTGCTGTTCATAGACGGAGGCTGTTCAGTAAAAGTATTTTCTTCTGTGTTTGTTTCGCCGGCAGCTTCTTCCGCACTGTCAGAAACCGCAGCTGTAACACCGCCGCCATTGGCTGCATCGGCATACTTCTTTGCCTGTTCCGCAGGGTCTTTTTCTTCTTCTCCCTCATTGCCTGCATAGAGCAGAGAATAGAGGTCGAAATCATCGACCTTGTTCAGGAAGAACACATTGTCCTCGTCGCCCTCCGCAGAATAGTTGATGAGGATATAGAACACATTGCCGTCTTTGGTGGTGACAGCAATAAACTGCATTTCTTCGCTGTCATAGATGATCTTTTCATGCTTAATGAGCGTAGCATTGCCATCTGTGTCATAATTCTCATCTGCATAATAGTCATGTCCTGCGTTATCAGTTTCATCATCGCTGCTTTCCATTGCTGCCTTGTTGTGCTGAATCTCATCAACCAACTTCTGCATATCTTCTTCATCGAGTTCCATGTTTGCAGCAGAAGAATTGTCTGCCATTTCTGTAATTGCCGTTGTTTCTTCTGCAAATACAGGAATGGCATTTCCCATACTTGCCAAAGTCAAAGCCATTGCAGAAAATACTGCTGCAACCGATTTTTTAGTGTTCCACATTTTTTCTATCCTCCATCACGATCTTTTGTTCATGCACCACGGAAGAAGCAGTCAGCTTCGCAATAATCTCCTCCGTGGTCATGCCGTTGTCATGCAAAAACTTTTTGAGTGCTTCCGCTTCAAGCATTTCTCGCTTGGCTTTCAGTTCCTCAAGAAGCTGTTTGTCCTGATTGATCTTTTCTTCAAGCTTCGGAATTTTCTTGTTGAGAGCATCCAAAGCGGTTTCTTTTCTTGTCATTTTCATGCTCCTTAGTAGAGTACCAGTCTTGGGTCAATGTAGTCCCAGCCGTAACCGTCTGTGTCAATCTCAATATGGAAATTGACATTCGTATTGGTTGTTTGTGCAAACATTTCGCCCTCTTGGATCGTATCGCCCTCCGAATAGCCATTCAGAAGAACAGTATTGGCGATCGTCACTTCTGTATCTCGCTTTGTTCCGCCGGAACCGTCATACCAATACTGCACATCATCTTTTCGCAGGGTGATCTTCTGATTGGCAGTATCAACATCCTTGATTTTGCAGTCAAACGGAACATAAAGCTTTGCACCGGTATTGCAGTAATATTTGATTCCCTGATACAGACCGTGATTGGTTTTGTTCCATTCCCACATATCGTAGCCAAACGCCTGTTTGACCGAATAATTCCGAATGGTATCGCCGGAAAGCATATTGCGAAGTGTCTGATGATTTCCATAGAGCGTTTCCGAACCGCTTTCCTGACCTGCAAGAAGCTTGTAGTATTCCAGCCGTTCTTCCTTGTGGGATTGACTTTTCAGCTTATCTTCGATCACCTGATCAAAGGTTTTCTTTTGCTTGACGTTGTAGTAGAGGTTGCATTCCGTTTTCCAGTAATACTTTTCATAATAGCCGTACATACAGGCATCATTTATGGTATCATTCCAGATATGCGTATCGGTCGGCGAAACCAAAAACCAAGCATCATTTCCATTCCAGCCCCAGAAAGAGCGATCGTATCGGGTGTCTCCATTCATGAAGAAAAATGTCTGCGTATCATTGTCGATGAAGTAAAACGGTTCTTTTGTACCGGAATAATAGCGGTGATCCATAATCATGAATCCTGTCAAAGCATAGTCATCGTTCGGATTCAGCATCCGGTAGTCCGCATTGATGCAGACGTAACCCTCGCTGTCAAAATACTGACTGAGTTCAGACGTATAGGCAATAGGTTTGAAACGATATTTGTATGGTCTGCCGCTGTAGATAAAGGCGTTTTCTTCTGCTCTGTAATATGTGCCGGTTTCTGCGTTTCCGCCGCCCCAGTAGTTGTAATTGGAAAGTTCCTCCCAGCGGGATTTATTGTCATACCAGTAGACAAACGCATATTCTGCGTTGAATATTTCTGTCAGCAAATTCTCTGTATCACTTCCATAACTCCAGTACTTGATGTCGCCGTTGTCATCCGCATCGAAATCATAGTAGTAGGCACAGAGAAAAGACCACAGCTTGTATACATCAAAATCATAGACCGGATCCCAGTTATAAACAGAAGAACGTCCCCAATACCAATTGTCGGGATTGTCCTTGAGGTTACGCTTGTTTGCTCCGAAAGCGGCAAGACCGTTTTTCCAGTCTGTATCACTGCTGACTTTCAGAATCTTCTCATTCATGTCATAGGCAAGTTTTGTGTAATACTTTTCCGCTTCCGACAAGTCATAATCCTGTGAAGCGTATGTACCGAGTACAAAACCGGAACTTCCCAGAATCCCTGAAAAGATCATGAGAATAAATGCCAGTACTAAAGCGATAATGAGAATCGGAACAAGGCAGGCGAGCAGAACGGCTCTTGCTTCCTTGTTGTAGATGTTCTTGACAAATTGAAAAGCCTGCCGGAGTGCATTTTTCAGTCTGTCCCCAAAGGAATTCTTGGATTGCTTTTTCGGCTTTTTTCTGCGTTTTACCTGTTCACTCTTGTTTTTCAGCTTGTCCTCACGCTTTTGCAGTCTCCGATGCTGATCTGATTTCTTCTGTTCCAGTTTCTCTTTCTTTTTCTGATTCCGTTCTTTCCGGTGATGCGGCTGTATTTTTTCTACTGCTTGATCCACGCCGTGGCGTTTCACAGATTCCACCGCAGAGAGAAAATCATTGTTCTCATCGGCATGAACCGCTTTCTGCCAGCCGCTTGCTGCAAGCCGTTTGCCCGTGTAATTAGCCGGCTTTAAGACCAGCGGTGCAGGACGGCTTAAATCAGCAATTCGCCGCTGCTTTTTGAGTGCCTTTGCCTGAAACTGCTTTTCCTTTTTCAGTTTCTGAGATGCAGTTCTGATCGTTTTGGATTCGATCTGGAACTGCTTTTTTCGCCTTTGGAATCGCAGTACTGCAATATTTTTGCTGAACGGATCAGATAATTGTTTTTTCTTGAAACGTTTGAATGATTTCTTACGTTCTCCGAATATTCGCTTTTTCTCTTTCAGTTCCTTGCGTGACTTCGCCAGCTTCGGCTGATACTGTTCGCCCTTGAAAAGCTTGTACTCTGCTTTTTGCAGGCGGTAACGTGTCTTTTCCAGTCTGAACTGCTTTTTCTGCTTGAAATGCCTGCGAGTTCCTGTCACAGCATCTTTGACGATGACAAGGGTTGCAATTGTGCCGCGATGCATATCGTCAACCGCTTCCTGCCGATACTTCTGTCTTAACCTGTATCGAACATCACGCTGAACTGCATTGCCGGTTTTCAAAGCAATTGTTTCCGCACCAAGTGCCGAACCCTCAGCGGTATGCCATGTCGTATGGGCAGTGCGGTTGATCAGTTGTGCCGATCGTTTCAGAACTTTTCCACGGAATGTTTTCGGCTTTAAGCTGTCTAAATTTTTGGTGATTGACGGTTTATCGCCTGTAAATCTCGTTTTGAGATTCACTGTCCTGTGAATCAGACCATGTCCGGTATATCGGCTGCTTTTTTCTCCACGTCGGATACGGGCAGTTGTTTTGAATTTGCCGTTTTTACGCTGCTTGCGGACAAACTGAATCTGAAACTGTTTTTGTGATCTGCTGTACTTTCTGAGTTTCTTTTCCGCTTTTGCAAGCTGATGATGTGTCCTTTTTAGATTCGCCATAGCGTTTCGCTCCTGACTATTTCAGCTGCTGTTCCAACGGCTTTGTGGTAAGCAGGCTGTACATCACGGTATCGGTCGGGAAATTATCCGAAAACGGCAAAATGATCTTATCGTAACGGATCAGACCTTCACCGGGTCCGCTGTTGGTGACAAACTCCATTTGCTGCGGACTGATGTGGAGCTTTTCAGCGAGAATATCACGGTCGCCGGCAGCCTGATTCAGCATATATACAAAGTCCGAGTTGTCAAAGATGTTTTCCACCTCGGCACTGGACAGCAAGTCCTTGACATTCTGTGTAATGCCGGTCGGAACGCCGCCCCATTTACGAAATCGCTTCCAGATCTCAGCGGAATATTTTGCCGTCTGTTCTTCCTTTAACAGAAGATGAAATTCATCGATGTAGTAGCGTGTAACTTTTCGTTCCGCACGATTCAGTGTCACTCTGTTCCAGACGTTATCCTGAACGATCAGCATACCGACCTTTTTCAGCTGATTGCCCAGTTCCTTAATGTCAAAGCAGATGATACGATTCTTCAAGTCAATATTCGTTCTGTGATTGAACAGATTCTGCGAGCCGTTGACATACATTTCAAGAGAGTTTGCTACACGAAGTGCGATTTCTCCCTCTTTGACAAGAGCATTGTGCAGATCGGACAGAATCGGCATTTTTTCTCTGGACGGTTGATTTCGGAAAAAATCCATATAGATGGCACGAACGCATCGGTCAATGACAGAACGTTCCTCCGCAGTCAGTCCATACTTGCCGCCGACAATGATTTCACAAAGGGAAATGATAAAATCCGACTTTGTGGAGATCGGATTCTCATCCATGTTGTTTTCAAAGTTAATGTCCATGGGATTGATATACTGTTCTGAGCTGCTTGCTATTCGGATCAGCTGTCCGTGCAGATGCTGTACCAACGGGAAATATTCGCCTTCAGGATCGCAGATGATAATGTCATCAGTTGTTTTCAGAAAGCTGTCTAAGATCTCTCTTTTTACGCTGAATGACTTACCGGAACCCGGTGTGCCTAAAATCAGACCATTCGGATTTTTGAGTCTGCTTCTGTTTGCCATGATCATGTTGCCGGAAACGGTGTTCAAACCGTAGTATGTACCGCCAATCTGAAAGAGTTCCTGTGTGGTAAACGGAACAAAAATCGCAATTCCTGACGTGTGCATTTCTCTTGAAACCTGAATCTTGTTTACGCCAAGCGGTAAACTGGAAGATAAGTAATCCTCCTGCAAGTAGTCACATGGCATCAGGGTACAGTTGTTTTTCTGACAGATACGCTTTAACAATTCCAGCTGCAAGCCTAAGTCTTTCTTATTTCTTGCATAGTTTCGTATCGTAATGGAGATATGAAACAATCGTTCATTCTTGCTGTTGAGGTCATCCAGCAGTTTTTCCAGATCCGTGATGTACATTTTGATTGCCGGAGGAAGAATATCCGGATCATAGCCTGCTTTGGAAGCTTTCTTCTGTTCGTCAATTTTCATAGACTCCACAGCAGTCAGCTTTGTCTTGACAAATTTGAGTGCCGTGATCTGATCCAGCGGTGTAACGTGCAGATTGACACAGAAAAGGTGCTGTAATTCGAGAAAATCGGAAAGAATCGTATCCGGCAGTTCTCCTGCAAGAATGTTCATTCCATTGATTGCACCGAAAGAAGCACCAATCTCAAAGTTTGCCTTATTGAATTTCATGCCGGACGGAGCAATGAAGTCTTTTGTATTCCAGCCTGCTTTCAGCATTTCATTCCAGTCAAAGACAAAAGGGGCACTCTGAAATGGATTCAGACTGTAATAGAGTGTTTCCAGTCTTTCTTTTCCGCTGAGTGCCTTGGCTTCCACATTGAAGCCCTTGAACATCTTGATAATTTCTGTCTGGATATTCAGAAGTTTGGGCTTTGCCTGTTTATAGGAATTAGCCTCAATGGTGAAAGTCAGGAATTTTCTGCATGACTGTCCGTTTTTGCCCGACAACAGCTTTGATGTCAGCATTTCGGAATATTCTGCACGAATCTCATTGAAATCGTCCTCCTGTGCGGGAATCTGAATTTGCTTGACCAGTCCGTCCTGACTTCTGTTCTGATTTTCAAAGGTGAGCTGAAATGTAACGGTATTGTCAAAGTAATTGATCAGATCGCAGTACTTTGAGAAAATGCCGTTTTGTTCCTCAAATTCAGCAAGCTGATAATTGGTATCAAAGAACTGAATGGTCTTTGAAAATCTATGGTCATCGATCTGGCATACGCCGTCTCTGAACATCTGCGTATAGCCGATCGTATTCTGTGTTGACGAAATATCGTCCTTATATTTCTTGATCTCGTGCATTCGTGCCAGAATGACTGCCTTATCATTTTTGTCAATGTTAGAAATTGGCTTTTCGGCGGCAGCTTTCGCACCTGACCTGAGATCTGTTTTCTTCTTATTTTTCAAGCCTACTTGCTCCTTTCTATCTTGTCTAAAAGCTTTTTCAGCTTGGTATATTCTATCTGTCTTTCGATACATTCGTATAGATTGACCGTTTTATAAGTTCGCTTTCTCGGTCTTTTGAAATAGCGGAACATATTCTTGATGGTCTGCTCGAAAAAGATCCCGTTTTTCTTATACAATCCGCAGATGAGGGCAGGTGCTGCCACTGCACCCATGGCAAAGATCGCTCCTGAAACGCCAAGGGTACTGCGTGTCAGAAAGAAAAGCGGAATCCCCAGTACACCGCCGATTCCAAACGAAATCACCTGTCTTTTGGTCAGTCCGAACATGAACTTCTGCTTGATGTCATTCAAGTCTTTTGGTATTTGTACATAATGTGCCATTCACAACCTCCTGAAGATCAATGTGCATTGAAAATAGATTTTGAAACAGCACCTGTACGGAGTACCGTAAAGATCAGTGCAACCGTGTATCCCAGAAGCATTGCCATTTGCAGAATAATACCGTCTGTACTGCTGTTCAGCGATGCAATGGCATTGGAGAACAGCGTCTTGAAGATACCAAGTGCAATGATGATAAAGAATCCCTGAAAGGATAATGCCAGAAGCTGTTTGATCCAGTTCTTTCCGATTCCCGACCATTCACCGCTATCCAGCATGGCTGCCATGGGAATCGGTGCAACGCCTAAGTACATAAAGACCTCAATGATACGGGAAGCAAGCACAATTACAATGGCAACCATCATAATCATTACACCCAAGTGAACAATCAGCGAGATAAACCAGACGGTTATCAGTTCACCAAGTCCCAGACTGTTCAGAGCAGATTTCTTGAGTGCCAAGTCGGTTGACAGGAAATCTCCTGTACCGAACAGCGTTGTAATGCCGTTGGCACAAGCGTCTGTTCCAAACGAAAACAGGGCAGATGCGATGTAAAATACGTTTGATACCAAAATGACACCGCATAAGGCTTTGATGATCCATTTGATAAAGATGGAATCATCAAAATCCTTAAAGTTATTTCCACGAATCACGGTCTGTATCAGATCATTGAGCAATATGATGACAAGAATGAAACCGCCGATGGGGACTACCACGTTATTGCAAAGTGTTTCAATGGTTGACCATATGGTTGTTCCGCCGCTTGCAGAACCGGAAAAGCTTGCAGGATGTCCTGTCAGAAATGTGGAAATCAGACCGCCGTCTTCTGTAGTTTTGTGAAAGGTTTCTGTCATCAGGTCGGATATACTGTCAAACTGCGATTTGATACCGTCTTTGAACAGATTCTCACACCATTCCTGCAAGCTGTCGATCGCATCACTTATGACGCCCATTCTCTCACCGTCCTTTCCTTATGCCGGCTGCCCACACACCACCCGCCACGCAGCCGTTAAAAAATTCGGTCAGATTAAACGGCACCTGTCATCATGCTCTGAAGAACCGGAACGAGGACGATTGCAAGGAGAATCAGTCCAAGACCAGCCATAAGCTGCTTCATGCCCTGCGATTTAGGACAGTAGGCATAAAGAAGTTTTCAGACAAACATTGTAAGACGGGTACAGCAAGCTAATAAATTACCGAAAGGGTGCTTACAATGATTGATATGATTTACAACCTCCGTGTGGGTGATATTAACTCCAACAAGGTTTCTGACGAGTTTAACAAGCTCTGCATACCGTTTGAAAAGTCGCTGAGTGAGGATAAGATTGATGTATTCCACAAGATACTTGACTGCGTGAGCGATACCGCCGCTGCTGAGATGAGGGCAGCTTACAAAGTCGGTTTCAAGGACGGAGTGACTCTGATGAGAGAAGTTCAGAAATAAGCTGTTTCGCTTTCATAATGCCTCACGCTGTATAAATGGCGTGGGGCAATATAAAGCAAAATTATCTTGATATATTTCAAGAATTGCTTGACAAAAGCCCTGCTATGATGTATAATTATAGTAGGTATGTTTGAGAATGTGGAAGGAGAATTTAAATGCAGGTAAGTTATAATAAACTTTGGAAACTCCTGATTGATAAGAATATAAACAAAACTCAGCTCCATGAAACAGCTAAGGTAAGTACAAACGCTGTTGCTAAATTAGGAAGGAATGAGTCTGTATCATTGGAAACACTTTCCAAAATATGCAAAGCTCTTAATTGTGAAATCGGTGACATTGTTGAGTTCACAAATCCTTCTGAAGAATGAGGTGCGTTTATGTCGAAAATTAATGAGTTTTTAATTCTTGATTTGTTTTGTGGTGCAGGCGGTTTTTCGTATGGTATGCATCGCAACCCACACTTCAAAACTGTTGTAGCTTTAGATTTTAATGATAAAGCGGCAAACACATTCAAGATGAATATGCCTGATGCAGATGTCATTACTGGTGATATTACCGATGCTGATACAAAAAATACAATTATAAAGAAGTCTATTGATAAGAAAGTGAACATGATAATCGGCGGACCTCCTTGTCAAGGTTTTTCGATGAAGGGAAAGAAGTTAGGCTTAAACGATCCTCGAAATTACTTATTCTTGGAATATCTTCGCATTGTTGAAGCTATTTCCCCAGAAGTGTTTATTATTGAGAATGTGAAAAGTTTGCTTTCAACTGCTGGTGGTTGGTTTAAGGACGAGATTTTATCTTATGTAAGAAAGCTCGGATATGAAGTCGATTACGGAATATTAAACGCTAAAAATTTTGGCGTACCACAAGGAAGAGAGAGAGCTATCTTTATCTGTTCAAAGAAAAAAGGCGTTTGCCTGCCAGTTGGAAATGATAAGATCGTTACCGTGAGAGATGCTATTTCTGATTTGGCTTACCTTAATTCAGGCGAAGGAGCTTTTGAGTTGGAATATACTACGAAAGCAGTTACCGATTATCAGCGTGAAATGCGCAAAGGTAGCTCTAAGCTCTATAACCATAAGGCATCAAATCATTCTGAGGTAGCTATTAACAAGTTGAAAATGATTCCACCCGAAAAAGGCAAAGAATATCTACCTGACGATTTACTTGGCAAGCAGAAATTCAATACCACTTGGGGCAGACTGACATGGGATACTGTATCTCCAACAATAGATACAAGGTTTGATACACCTTCCAATGGTACTAACTCACACCCTGTTTTACATAGAGCTATTACGCCTCGTGAGGCTGCAAGATTACAGAGCTTTGATGACCGCTTTGTTTTCTATGGAAGTAAGTTTTACATTCGTAATCAGATCGGCAATGCTGTTCCGCCGTTGATGGCAGAAGCTATTGCTAATTCAATTTGGGAGTCTTATAATGAATAACAATTTGTTTGATATTGCTTTTTCCGAGTCAAGCAATAGTTATGAATCTTCTCTTGATGATGGGTTCAAAAAAGATCATGGGATTTTCTATACAGACTTGGAATTAGCTGATTCTATGGTGAAGTTTTTAAAAATACCTAAAAAATCCCGTCTTATAGACCCTTGCTGTGGTACGGGTAGCTTTATACATACTCTTTCGCAAAATGGCTGTAACGATGTTGTTGGATGTGATTTTGATTATGATACGGTTGAAACCTGCAAACGGCTTACAGGAGTAAATAAAATCTACCAAATTGATACTCTTGGCAAAACTGGTTATGAAGTGCTTAGAAAAATTGGCTCAGATCCTTTTGATTATGTAATAGGCAATCCCCCGTATGCTCCAATTGGTAAGAATGTATCTCTTAATGGGGATACTGCTTTTTTAAGCAAGGTAAATGCTTCGGGAAGTAATCTGTTCATAGCAGCTTTATATCGTTCTTTTGAACTTTGCAAGGAAAAGGGATACATTTCTTTTATCATTCCTAAGAATTTGTTGCACATATCTTCTTATAAGGAGATACGAAAAACTCTTTTGAAAGAAAAGCGTATCGTTTCTATTGTTGAATTAGGCATTCACTTCAAAACCGTTAGAGGTGAGCAAGTTATCCTTACTTTACAGAACAGCTATAAAAAAGGCAATAAGATTAAATTCTACACATATAGCAAGGGCAAAATTGAGTTTCTGAGTGAAGTTTCACAGAGTTATTATAAAGATGAGATAATAGTATTTACAGGTAATGATGAAGTGCCGATTTATGATATGCTCCGTGAGCAGTATGGTACATTACAGTCCGTATGCTCTGATACTATAAGACGTGGACACGATACCTCAAGTGAAGCGCTTAGAGGTAAACAGATTAGGAAATTTGGTTTTAAGGATAGAGCATTACCCCATGTTGGTACTCAAATTTTCATTCAGAACATTTTTAGTGCCGAGGCAGGTATCACTGCAAGCTATGCAGGTGATCTTAAGCCTTCTGAAACTATTACTGTCGTTAAGCTTGATGACGAAAAAATGTGTAAATATGTTCTTGGTTTACTACATTCTCGTTTATGCAACTATTTCCTTATCAGATTCGGATTTAATAACTCACGCTTAACAATACATACTGATGCAAAATATCTTAATAAGATACCTATTGTCATTGATCATTCAGGTATGTATAATCAGCTTATTGATTTGGTAGTTAAGATTGAAAATACGCCTTATATGTCAAGTGTATGGTTCACTCTTAATGAGCAACTCAATGAACTTGTATATAAAATATATAGCTTAGATCAGCATAGCATTAGCTATATCGAAAAGGAAATGAAGAAAATTAGTGCCGCTAAATGGTACGGCGTTTGAAAGGAGTATAGTTATGTACGATGATTTGTTGGCTTTTCTTGCTACGGAAAGATGCTTTATTGAAGCTGAAGCTCGACCTGATAAAATGATGCGATTTTTAAACGAATATAATAATGCATATGGTGAATCTCTAACGCTGCAATCCAACGGACTCATTGTACTGCAGCCAGATGCCGACAAATGGGCAGTTGAATTGAGATTATATGTAAATAACTGTCCGGATACTATTAGAACACAGTATGGTTTTGGCGGTAATCGTGCATATAGACCTGAGTATTCTTATCGAATGAATAATAATACTGTAATCAAGCAACTGTTTAAAATGGGTTATCGTATAGGTTTGAATTAATAATGTTTTTTGTTGATGAGGTGATTAATATGACGTTACGAGAACTGATGAGTATGCGCGGCTTTCGCTATAGATCCATCTTTGGTGGTAGAGCAGCGGATATTTATTTTGATTCACCTGAGAGAGTATTTCTTGCTTTGGGTTATATTGTTAGCCATTGTAGAAGATTTGAATTTGAGATTCCTGAAAATGATCCTCAAACCTATAAATCATATCCAATTGCTAATGGACGGACATCTGGTGGACACACTATGAAACAAGCAAGCCAATATAGGATTTACTTTGATACAATCAATAATATGCCAGATGAATTATATGATCGGCTACAAAACGATAACAATCGCAGAATTACCGGAAGTCTTTTTGTTGAAGCGTGTTATCATCTTGGGTTTGTTGCTGGTGTAGGTCAGGATTATAGGAACATTGAGATGAATATAAGAAGTATGATAAGAACACCATCAGAAGAAGATGCCTTTGAATATGGATTGGATTTATGATGAAGGAAGTGTACTATGAATAGTGAAATGGCATATATGCTCGGTATGATTTGTGGCAACGGACAGATTCAACGAGGTACAAGTGAAACTACTATTTCTGTTGAAATTCCCCATAAGAAGTTGCAGACCGAGGATATGAATGATGTTACAATATATGTAAAAGCAAGTTTGACAGATATAAGAGGAGTTTTGGAGCCGCTGATTGGTTCGGGTATCTCCTTTATTCAGAACAAGACTGTAACCGTACTATCTTTCTCCAAGCCAAACTCAGATTACCTTATTCGTGAAATCTTGCGATTTACTGGTTCAGCGGTATCTCACGAGAATATGAGAATACATGAAGATGTGTTTTCTTTCTCAACAAGCGATAAAAAGCAGTTCCTAAGAGGTTTTTGTGATGTTACAGGATATATCCGGCGTAGCAATTACTTCATAGATAATTACAAACATAGAGTATATATCGAAATACCTCAGAACTGGTTTATGGTTGTCGATATATGCAATCTGTTAAAATCTATTGATATACCTGTTCAGAATATTGACTGGGGTCACCCAAACATGAGAGATGGAAACCTCAAGAAGTATAATGAGGGGAAACCGCTGTTTTGGAAGAAAGAACATCAGATAAAAATTTTCGCCAATGAGTTTCTTCCCATAGGATTTGGAGTAATTCATAAGAACAAAGCTCTTACAGAGTTTGCTAAGGAGCTGGTTGAAGGATTTAAAAGAAACGGCGTAGATGCAACTGATATAACACATCGTTTCTATTGGGATTTTGACGGCAAGAGAAAGGTCAAGCCACCTCACCCCAGCGAAAATGATCTGTTTATTCCTGCTGAAATAAGAGGAAAGCACTATGATTCATGGAAGGATATTGCAGGAGATTTAGGATATGGTAAATAATCACAATGTAAAAAAGGAAGAGGAATTATACGAACCTATGAGATTATGGTTGCACGAATATCTCACAAGCAAGTACAAGACCTCGGAGATAATAACGGTAGATGCTCATAGTGAAAGGCTCGACAAAGTACTTAACAAATACGATATTGTTAATGATACCGCAACGGGCGTTGATATTCAGATAGATGTACTCGGAATAGTAAAAAACAAGAAGAATAATTCTGTTAAACTTTTCTTTATTGAAGCTAAGAAAACAAGCCTTACTCTTAGGGATTTAGGTCAATTATGGGCGTATTGCAGACTAATTGACCCAGATGAAGCGTTTTTACTTACCTCGGCTGACCTCGGCAGCCTTAATAAACTGCTGAACACCTTTAAGCGTGAGGATCTGCTTGATTTTGGTGACGGTAAAAGGATAAAGAAGATGAAGGTGGCAGTATGGAATTTAAGTACTTCATCACCTGAGATGTCAACTATGATTCCTAAAATGTAATAAGGAGTTTGTATGTCAGCAAAAATTGTAAAAATCCGCTTAATCAATTACAAAAGGTTTCGTGACTTTACTATTAAGCCAAATGAAAGAATTAATATTCTTATTGGCGATAATGAGGTTGGAAAGAGCAGTATACTTAATGCAATTGATTTGGTAGCAAGTGGAAATGTTAGACGAATTGAGTCAATTGGGATTGATAATTTATTAAACATTGATTCTGTTAAAGCCTTTAATGCAGGAGATAGGATTTTTGAAAAATTGCCTATATTGAAAATTGAATTATATTTGTCTGGTGATTTCGACTGCTCCATGAACGGCAAAAATAATAGCGATAATACCGTTTGTGATGGTATACGACTTATTTGCGAACCTAACCTTGATTACTATTCAGAGATAAATTCAATTCTCAAATCAAATAGTGAGTATTTTCCGTATGATTATTACTCTATACGATTCTCAACATTTGCTGACGAGGGATATACAGGATATAGGAAGAAATTACGCAGTATCATTATTGATAGTACAACAATGAGTTCAGAATATGCGACAGATGATTTTATCAGAAGAATGTATAGGCGTTATACTGAGGACGATGCAAAGGAAAGGGCTAATCATAAGAGTTGCTATCGGCAAATGCGACTAAAATATCAAGTTGAAGGGTTAGAAGGCTTAAATTCTCGTGTACCGAAGGATAAGCAGTATTCCTTCGGACTTAAAAGCGGTTCAGCTATGGAACTTGAATCAGATCTTATGATTTATGAAAATGAAATTGGCATAGATAATAAAGGAACTGGTCGCCAAGTGTTTGTAAAAACAGACTTTGCGTTGGAACGATCAGGTGATAATATTGATGTTATTTTGATTGAAGAACCTGAAAACCATCTAAGTTTTGTTAATTTACGCAAATTGATACAGCGTGTTACTGATACTAAAAGCGGTCAATTATTTATTACTACCCATAACAGTATGATAAGTACTCGGCTTGAACTACAAAATCTTTTAATCATGCACAAGGAAAGCACAAATGAACCAGTAATGCTAAAAAACATTAGTGAAGAAACAGCTAAATACTTCATGAAAGCCCCACCTGCAAGCATAGTAGAATTTGTGCTTTCAACTAAAACGCTATTAGTTGAAGGCCCCTCCGAGTATATGTTGCTTGATAAGTTTTATAGAAGTCACATAGGTAATTCTCCAGAAAAAGATGGAGTGCATATTATTGATGTTAGGGGATTAAGCTTTAAAAGATACCTTGAAATTGCCAAAATGACTGGTGCTAAAGTTGCAGTTTTAACTGACAACGATAGTGACGCTGATACTAATTGCAAACAAAAGTATATCGAATTTTCATCTGATTCAAATATTGAGATTTTCTATGAACCTAATAATAGCAAGCGAACATTTGAAGTCGTAATTTATAGTGATAATACCTCTTTGTGTAATAGCTTGTTCGGTAACGATGCACAAAAATTTATGCTACACAATAAGACTGAGGCAGCGTATACTTTGCTATCACAAAGTAGTGTTATTACCATACCTGATTATATGAAAAGAGCGATTGAATGGATAAGAGGGTGATTTTTGCAGTTGCAGGCTCTGGAAAGACAACCTATATTATAAATTCATTAAAAAAAGATGAACGAGTGCTTATTGTTACATATACACTTGGAAATTATAATAATCTCCTAAACAAAATAGCTAATATGTTTAATGGAGAACTTCCAGCCAACATTGAAGTAATGACATATTTTACTTTTCTGTACCGTTTCTGCTATAAACCTTTTTTGGCTGACGAGATTAAAGCTAAAGGTATCACCTACGAAAGAAATACCAACAAGTATATTGGTCAAGACAAAATACAATACTATCTTTCAAATGGAAGATATATTTATAGCAATAGGTTATCACTTCTTATTGAAAAATGCAAATACCTTCCAGAAGTTAAGCAACGATTAGAAAAATACTTTGATAGATTTATTATTGATGAAGTGCAAGATATTGCTGGACGAGATTTTAATTTTCTCGAAGAGCTAATGACTACCAATATTAGTATGCTTTTTGTAGGAGATTTCTATCAACACACATATGATACAAGTACCGATGGCAATACTAATAAAAACCTCTTTAGTGATCAAGCAAAATATATCCAACGATTTATTGATAAAGGATTTATATGTGATAGAACAACTTTAACCAAAAGTTGGCGATGTAGCGAGGGTATATGTAAATTTATTACTGAGAAACTTGGAATTCCTATTTCATCAAATTTACCATATGATAGCAATTCTGCTGATTTCGATGTTGTCCATATTACAGATCAAGTAACTATCAACTCAATTCTCAATGATGAACGGATAATTAAACTTCACCTTAGAGAAAGTGCTAAATTTGGAACAGGACACAAGAATTGGGGAGAAACCAAAGGCGAGGATCATTATAATGATGTGTGTGTATTGCTCAATAAGACAACTGCCAAATTATATCTATCTGGTAAACTATGCGATTTGCCACCTTCTACAAGGAATAAGTTATATGTTGCGCTCACAAGAGCGCACGGAAAAGTATACCTTGTCGATGAATAGACTTACATTATTAAGCCATAGCCTACTGGCGCACCTGTTTTCCGTTCCACACAAGTCCGATTAGGCATTGTGGAGCATACCACAACAGGCACAAACCTTATTGGAACTAAATAAACTCAAGCTCTCGGAAACGCTCTGTAAGCGTTTCTGAGGGCTTTTTCTTTTCAGCGGTTAGTTTTCCGCTCCGCAGGCTCGGACGGTGCTGTGGAGCTTTTCCGTTCGCCAGACGGTCAAGCTAAGGTCTGCTCGGTGATACCGTGCCGGAGTTCATACTCACGCACACGGCGGTAAAAGGTATTTGCCGACATATCCATTCTACGCATAAAGTCCCTGCCTGTGATGTTCTTCGCTCTCCATTCCCCATAGAGCTGCCCGAACCTCGTCCAGTCGGTGGGGAGAGGTTTCCGTCCCGTGTACTTGCCCTGAGCCTTAGCAATCTCGATGCCCTCACGCTGTCGCTGCTTGAGCTGTTCACGCTCCAACTGCGAGAGGGCAGCAAACACGGTCAGCATAAATTTCCCCGTAGGCGTGTCTGTGTCGATGTTCTCTTTGTGGCTGACAAGCGTAACGCCCTTGTCGGTGAGGGTGTCGATGATGTTCAGCAAGTCCTTTGTAGAACGCCCCAGACGGCTGATGCTTTCAACATATAGGGTATCTTCCTCACGCACATAGTCAAGCATTGCCCTGAGCTGAGGGCGGTCTGTGTT
>ENA-OPSJ01000578-OPSJ01000578.1-human-gut-metagenome-genome-assembly--contig:-NODE-578-length-32488-cov-5.116640_pt1 | contig 32488 bp, 32 predicted proteins | sample MGYA00241801_ERZ501893 | MGnify/ENA primary metagenome ERZ501893 (study PRJEB25962, sample SAMEA2042219) | human gut metagenome | biome: human gut; feature: human-associated habitat; material: faeces...
ATGGAAGTGACCATACGGACTATCTGTTGTATCATAAAGATATTCAGGGAAGTACTACAAGTCTTGTAAAAGAAGATGGAAGTGTTGATGCAACATACCAGTATACAGACTTTGGACAGACAACGATCAATGGAGATAACAAAGCAGAGAATGAGGTTTGTTATACGGGAGGAATCTATGATCAGAGTACAGGACTGTATTATCTGAATGCAAGGTATTATAATCCGGAAGATGGACGGTTTGTGACGGAGGATAGTTATAGGGGAGAAGTGGATGATCCTGATACAGGACACTTGTATGGTTATTGTGCTAATAATCCTGTGAATTATGTAGATCCTAGTGGACATTTTGCAATCGCTGTTCCATATTTAGTAAAATTGGTACTTGCTGGTGGAACAGTGATTTATGTATATTATTCTACATGGAAATGGCATAGTCCTAAGACAAGATACTCTGGAAGAAGAATTTCTCATAGAACTACTATTTTTAAGTGGATTGTAGCGAGAGCAATTAGGCATAGAATAAAAAAATATGCGCCACATGAAACTAATAAAACAAAAGCTAATAAAGAAAAGCATGAAAAAGGAGATGCTAGAAGAAATAGAGATCAAGGAGGCGAAAAGAAAAAGCAGAAAAAGGGGTGGAAATCTAGGAAGTAAAATTTAATATAATTGATGATGTTGATATGCATTATAATAGTGGAGGAATCAAGGTATGATTGATGAAGTGATAAAGATGAAACAAAATAAAAATATAGTCAGTATATTTTGTGATGAAACAGATTCGACTACATTTCTGGAAGGATATATTTATGCAGTTGGGGTACAGAAATTTTTAATAAAACATATAACACCACATGGTTTGGCAGATGGATATATTCTAAAAGAATTAGACAGTATTGTGCATTTGGAGACAGGAGGAAAATACGAAAGAAAAATAGAAAAATTATATCATAAAAAGAATCAAAAACATATCGATTTGGAGATAGATAAAAACAGTGATTTGGAAGATAATATACTTCAAATATGTATGAATAATGAATATATTACATCATTTGAGATGGTGGAAGATGATGAATGCCCAATTAAAGGAACAATAAAAGAATTAGACAGCAATAAAGTGATTGTTTCAAAGTTGACAGAAGACGGAGAAGAAGATGGAGAGGCAGTGTTAAAAAAAGAAAATATAGATACGATTTCTTTTTTGGGAGTAGATGAAGAAGATATAGAAATATTAAGGGGTGTGAATAGAAGTTTTTAATTGAAGAAAAAAATAGATATGCTAAATAATTATTGGAATCAGGTACAAAGCCTGATTCCAATACAATTTAAGAAAGAGAAAACTAATTATTATGAAAGTTAAAATATGGATAATAATGTTATTATTATTTATTAGTACATTTATAATGCAGACAATATGCAATATAAATTTGGGAAATACGAATCAAAGAATTTTAAAAAAGTCATTCTCAGTTCCAATAGATGCATTCTTTTGGAATCAGGCAATCATTGATGATAATGAAAATCTATATGTTGGAAATAATACTCTTGGAGTAGTTCAGAAATTTGATAGAAATGGAAAATTTATAGAGAGTATCAACATCAAAGATGATATTTATATGATAAAAAGTGAGAAAGATGAAATTCATGTATATGCAGGTAAATTTGATAACATAGATTATCAAATATTATCGGATAAGATAATAACGAAAAAAATAAGTGATCAGGAAATGGATAATATAAACAGCGATAAAAGAGAAAAAGTAGTAGGAAATTTATGGATTCATAATGGAAAAATAATTTTTCTAAAAGCTAGTTTATTTCCAATAGATCCTGAAATTATTGTCTGTATTGGTATAATAATGGAAGGGGTAATGTTTATAAAAAAATCAAGGAAGTCATGTATTTAAGGATATTTGGATTAGATATATAATAATGTTTCTATGAGATGAACTGTAGATAAATCTCAAATTGATTATTGTAATTATGTAAGTTGTTATTGATAAATAAGTGTCACTGAAAAAACAGGTAAAAAAAGCAGACTGGAAAACAGACAAGATCCTTGCAACAACGAGTTATCATCAGCAGTCAGGATGGGCAGATTCAATTATAGAAAACAAAAAATATGTTATTTATACAAGAAAAGATCGAAAAATCATTCGATATGACAAAGAAACAGGCGAAAAGAAAAAGCTGTTTCAGTTAGATAAAAAGCAGAATATAGAAGATATGGTGACAGCATTAGAGATATATCAAAATAAGTTATACTATTTAAATGCGAACCGTTTATATGAATCTGACATAGATGGTAGCAATAGAAAACTGGTTGCAGATGTAGATAAACTGAAAGGATTTGAAGATGAAATAAAATGGATCTGAAGACAAAAAAATCAAAGTTATTAAGAGGACAGGAAGCACCAGAAGATGATGATCAATATGATAAGATCATGAAATATAATGATTTTTATATGATTGATGGGAATTTTTACTATGGTGCAATCGTAAATAATGTACCAGAGAAAACTGGACTTTATAAATATAATACAAATGGAAAAGATCAGTTGGAGATAAAAGATAAAAAGGGATATGCGGCATATTCAGCACAAAAAGGTGTGTATATCAATAAGGAAACTGATAAAGACGACGACCTTACATTGATGCTGTATGCTAATAACAAAAAGAAACAGTTACCAGAGAAATTTGATGCTCAAAATGATATGACAATCATAGATGGTTATTTATTGTATTTGGAAGATGAAAGAGAAGATAAAGTGTATAGTATGATAAAATTACCATAGATAAGATAAATTTGGGTTCATGCAGATTGAACAGAGAATTGTAGTATCGTAAAATAAAGGACGAAAACAATAAAAATTGATACATGGTAGGTAGGGTATTATTGGGATTTTTAATAATACCCCTAATTTTAGAAGGTATCATTTGAAGAGTAGGTGTTATATTTATGAAATTTCGTAAAATGGATAATGTATATAAAGAATGGATATTTTTATTCTTAAGTATGGTTATATGCTCATGTGGGATGACTTTATTCCTTTTCCAGCAAATGAAAATAAGAGATTTTGAAAAAATAAAAAAGTCGGACTATTATTTGAAAAATGGATATGTTAAAAATACTATATTAGAAAAGAAAACAGAATATCAAGATAAGAGATTAAAGATAAAATTGAAAGATGGAGAAACGATTTATCTTGTGGAAAAGGAGCGAGAATTTCCGGAATATCCTAAAATTCCTAATAAAATAAAAGATGATAAAAAAATAGCATATTTGATAAATGATAATAACATAGTATTATCCCTAAAAGTAGATAGAAAAGAATATCTTCCGATTAGTGAGGTACAAAGATGTGAGTTTATGAATCAATTAATGTGGATAATATTAATAGGTGCATCTATTGCTGCTGGAATTTTCTTTATATACATGATATTTTATACTTATAAAAATGCAGAGGAATCACAATTTGAAACAACCAAAATTAGATGTAAATCAATCCCGGAAATTATTTTTTTAATATCATTAATTCCAACATGGTTTTTGCTTTCGGTAGATCAAAACAGTTCTTTTGTTATGATAACAGTTGCTAGGCTATGGATGATTTGGAATTTTTGGATATTACCAATAATTATCATTGGACGTTTTTTGATTAATCCTAGAGATGATTATGGATTTGGAGGTCCTTATTCAAAAAAAAGCATTTCAACAATATGTATAGTAATAGCTGAAGTATGTTTGGTAGCATTTTCCGAAATAAGTATAGCTGAAAGTAATCTTATAAGAATTGGCTTATTATTAGCAGTGATAATTTTTATTTTTTCGCATTTTTATCTAAAAAATAAAGTATCCAGTGAAACAAAATTTACGTTTGAGTTGGTAGTTAGTATGTATAGTGTTTTCTTTTTCTTTTTATTAGATTATTTGAAAAATTTTTAATATCCATGGAGGTACTATGTGTATAAAAGTAAAATTTACATTTTCATGTGATGATGAAAGTGTAAATAAAACAAATTTAGAGTTATGTCAATTAAAACAGCTTTTAAAAGATTATAAAATGAAAGAGGTCATCGGTAGCACCTCACTTTATTAATATATTAATATTATAAATGCTTTATGTCAATGGAATTCCACTCAGTATTTATCTATTCTCTTAAATACTATAAGTAATAAAAAAATATTTAAAATATACAAAATGTCTTGAAATGAAATAGAAATTTGATTATAATAAGCTCAAATAGAAAATAAAAAGGAGGCTGCCATGGGAAGTTATTTAAATCCAGGGAATGAAAAATTCTATAGAGCAATAAATTCAGAGATTTACGTGGACAAAACAGGTCTGATCGGATATACCAATAAGGTATTAAATACAATGCAGCAAAACCTTTGTGTCAGCAGACCACGCCGCTTTGGAAAGTCTATGGCAGCAGATATGTTAACTGCATATTACAGCCGTGGGTGTGATTCAAAGGAATTGTTTCAAGGGTTGAAGATTGCGAATGATCAGAATTTTGAAAAATATCTTAATAAATATGATACGATTTTTCTTAATATGCAAGAATTTCTAAGTCAAAGTAATGATATCTATGATATGTTAACATTGTTAAAAAAGAGTGTTTTATGGGACTTATTAGAAGAGTATCCAGATTACAGATATTTTGATAATACAAATCTGACAAGAACAATGAGTGATGTTTATAAGAATACGAAACGCCCATTTGTGATTATTATTGATGAGTGGGATTGTATCTTCAGAGAATATAAAAATGACAAAGATGCACAGGAAAAATATCTAGATTTTTTGAGGGATACCTTGAAAGATAAAGCATATATTCAACTGGTATATATGACAGGAATTTTACCGATAAAGAAATATGGAACACATTCAGCATTAAATATGTTTTCTGAATATTCGATGGCAAATCCTCGTCAATTGGCAGAATATGTCGGATTTACAGAAAAAGAAGTTAAAGAATTATGTGACCAATATCACATGAATCTGAAAGAATTAAAAGAATGGTATGATGGATATTCATTTGATGGAGTAGAATCTATATATAGTCCAAGGTCGGTGATTGAGGCAGTGTTATCCGGAGTATGTGACAGCTATTGGAATCAGACAGAAACTTTCGAGGCATTACAAGTTTATATAGATATGAATTATAAGGGATTAAAAGATGATGTTTTAAGTATGATTGCAGGTGAAAAAGTTGTTGTTAACACAGGAAGTTTTACAAATGATATGACAACATTCAATTCAAAAGATGATGTCTTAACATTATTAATTCATTTAGGGTATCTAGCATATGATTTCATAAATAAATATGTATACATTCCAAATGGAGAAGTCAAAGGAGAATATATTAATGCAATCTCTGTTTCAGATTGGGGAACCGTTTCAGAGGCATTAAGAGATTCTGCAAAAACACTACGATCAATCTGGGAAAGAAGACCAGAACAAGTAAGCAAAGGAATTGAACAAGCACATTTTGAAACGTCCCATCTCCAATACAACGATGAAAACGCACTAAGCTACACGATTTCCCTAGCCCTCTACGCAGCAAGGAATTTCTACCAGATATACAGAGAACTACCAACAGGCAAAGGATTTGCAGACCTAGTATTCATCCCAAGAAAGAAATTCCCAGACAAACCAGCCCTCATCGTAGAACTAAAATGGGACAAAACGGCAAAAGGAGCAATCCATCAGATCAAGAACAAACAATATTTCGAAAGTTTAAAAGAATACCAAGGAAATCTACTATTAGTTGGTATCAATTATGATAAAGATACAAGAGAACATCAATGTGAGATAGAAGAATTTCATAAATAAAAATATATCTAAAGTGAAAAATTTCTTAATCTCTCGTTTACAAATACAAAAACCGAAATCCAATAATGTCTAACATACACACACAGTAGTGGTATGAATAACGTAAATTATTGAATATTATAAAAATGGTTATCTGTCGGCAACCGTAGGAACACGTTGGCACTTAATGAGCAGTGATGATGTATCATCGCTGTCGAATTTAGTGTCCACTACGTGTGAGTCGAGCGAGAGCGCGTTGCAGACAGATAACCATTTTTATAATATTCCACCAACAACTTCCGGCTATCAACCTAATCTAGCAAATATTTTTCAATAAACACCCCAATTCCATCATGATCATTATCTCCTGTAACATAATCCGCCACACTCTTAGTCATCTCACTCCCATTCCCCATAACAACTCCAACCCCAGCATGAAGTGTCATATCATAATCATTATCCGCATCTCCAAAACTGCAAAGATTCTCCATCGTAAATCCACGTTTCTTAAGAATCTTTTCCAGACCAAAAGCCTTGGAAATCCGAGGGTCCATAAATTCAAATAAAAGCTTTGTTGTCTGAAGACAGGCAGATTTAAACTTCTCATTATGAAAACTCTTGCTTCGTTCAATCACAGCAGGCATTGTCTCAGGCGCACAGGTAATCAGAAGTTTTAACTGATCCTGTTTTAAAAATTCATTAAAATCAATCACTTCATAAGGAAGCTGATCCCCTTCGGATAAGGTTTTAATAAGTTCATCTTCTTTTGGAGTATACAAAACCCCATCTCCATGAATCGCAAAATTCACATCCATATCTTCAAAATGTTTCATAATCTCTAAGATCAGACTTCCAGGCAATGGATAATTCATCTCATAATAGTCATCCGCATAATCATAGATTTCGCCACCATTGCTTCCGACCATGAGATCAACCAATCCGTCAATTCCCCATTTTTTCAGAAGATGTTTGACACTTGGAACATCTCTTCCAGTAGAAATTCCAAATAAAATCCCATGCTTACGAAGCTTTTTGACAGCCTCGATCGTTTTCGGACTAACGACCCCATTGCTGTTTAATAAAGTACCATCAATGTCACACATAACTGCTTTAATATTGTTCATAGAAATTCTCCTCTTATCCGTCATTTATATAGTTAAATCATAACACAAAACTACAAAGACTGCATACTCTGATACAAGAAAGAACTGCAGGAAGGATTGACTATGGCAGGAGTGATCTTAGATGCTGGACATGGCGGTTATGATAATGGAGCGCAATATAATGGGAGAAAGGAAAAAGATGATAACCTAAGATTGACACTCGCGGTCGGACAGATTTTAGAACAAAATGGAATCCCGGTATCTTATACAAGACAAAGTGATATCTATCAGTCGCCATCCGAGAAAGCCAGACTTGGAAATGAAAGCGGTGCAAACTATTTTATCTCATTTCACAGAAATGCAAGTCCAAATGCAAATGAATATGAGGGAGTTGAAACACTGGTATTTGATGACGGCGGAATCAAGGCAGAGATGGCAAGAAACGTCAATGCCAATTTGGAGGAACTTGGATTTCGTAATATCGGTGTCAAAGAACGTCCGAATCTCACAGTGTTAAGGAGAACCAGAATTCCAGCAATCCTGATCGAAGCAGGATTTTTAAATTCCGATCAGGACAATCAAAGATTTGATGAGAAATTTGAACAGATTGCACAGGCGATCGCAGATGGAATCATGCAGACGATCGGGGATGAAAAAGAAGCACTGCGGGGAATCTACAGAGTTCAAATTGGATTATACCGTAATTTCTCCAATGCCCAGTATGCATTAAATCGTGCGGTATCCGATGGATACGAAGGTGATATTGTCTATGAAGATCCATATTATGCGGTGCAGATCGGGGAATATAATACCCTCGATGAGGCTGTACAGCTTGAAAATGAGTTGAGAAAGAAAGGGTACGATACACTAGTTATTAAGAAATGATCTCAACTAAGAAGATCAAGACACATACTGCACAGTGCGCTGCCATAGGGATCATAGGAAATGGTGCGCACCGGCAGTAAAGAATCTATCATAATCAGTATTTGTTGAAAATAAATAAAAAGAAAATGAGAAAAAAGGTTGACTTTTGTACAAAATGCTGATAGAATAAAGACAAGTTAAAGGAATAAATAAAGTGACTTAAATAATATGAATATTTAGGATTGTCACTGGTAATGCAGGCAAAACCGGATTTTATAAGTATGAAAGGCACACACCTTTCATGTTTATAAAATGTGGTTTTCTTTTTTACTTAAAACAATAAAGTATAGAAATTATATAGATATAATTAGATATTTCCAATGATCATGGAGAGAAGATTATGAAGATAGATAAAGTAATGAACAACAATGTAGTAAGCAGCGTAGATGAAGACGGACAGGAGATTATTGTTGTAGGAACAGGGATTGGATTTCAGGGCAAAGAAGGAAAACCAGTCGATGAGAAGAAGATTCAGAAGATCTTTCGGTTAGAAGATCCGAAGATGATAAGAAAGTTAAAAGAAGTCTTACAAGATCTTCCCATGGAACAATTTGAGATTTCTACAGCGATCATAGAACATGCCAAGCAAAGTCTTGGAACGGAATTAAACGAGAATATTTATGTGACATTAACAGATCATATTCATTTTGCAATTCAAAGATATGAAGATCATATGAATTTTCCGAATCCGATGCTAAGGGAAGTAAGATTGTTTTATGAGAGAGAATTTGCATTAGGAGAATATGCACTGGGGATGATACAGCAGAAACTTGGGATCACACTTCCATTGGATGATGCAGCTTCAATCGCATTACATATTGTCAGTGCAGAATTTGATACAAGAGTGAGAGACACATTAAAGATCACAGCTTTTTTGGAAGATGTGATGGAGCAGGTGAAGGATTATTTTCATCTGGAGATTGACACACAATCGCTTAGTTATGAGCGTTTTATCACACATCTGAAATTCTTATCAAGGAAATTGTTTGGAACTGAGAGAATGGATGATGTGAACAATGATGTGCAGGAGATGATGCGAAAGATCTTCCCGGAAGAATACGAGTGCGCAAGATTTATTCAGTGTTTTATCCGTAAGAAGTACGAGAAGAATATGACAGAAGCAGAGTTAGCATATCTGACCATGCATATCGAGAGAATCCGAAAAAACAGCATAGAAAAAGGAGAAGAAGATGTTTGATTCATTAAAGAAGATGTTTGAAAAGAATGCAAAGATTATTTCATTAAAAGCAGCAGAGAGCGGAAGAACGATTCCGATGGACGAAGTCAATGATCAGACATTTGCACAGGAATTGTTAGGACCTGGAATTGCAATACAGCCATCAGATGGAACCGTAGTTTCTCCGATTGATGGAACCGTAGCCACGGTTATGGATACAAAGCATGCCGTCTGTGTTCAGGGAGAAGACGGATTAGAACTGATTGTTCATGCAGGACTGGATACCGTGGAATTAAAAGGAAAGTATTATGAAGCGCATGTTAATACAGGAGATCAGGTAAAGGCAGGAGACGTTTTGCTTACATTTGATCTTGAGGAGATTGCGAAGGCAGGATATGACGTCACAACGCCGATCGTAATAACGAATTTAAGTGGTTATAGGATCACGAAATGTTTAACAGGACAACAAGTAAAAGCAGGAGATGAGGTGATACAGTTAACAAAAGAATAACAAAGATGAGTAACCAAAAGAGAAGGAAAAACATGAAAAACTAAAAGTAAAAATGAAAGGGGACGAGCTATATGAAATTTTTACAAAAATTAGGGAAAGCGTTAATGCTTCCAGTAGCGTGCTTACCAATCTGTGGTATTTTAATGGGAATCGGATATGCACTGTGTCCTGCAACCATGCAGGGTGGTGATATCACAGGTATCGGAAACCAGATCGGATTCTTCCTTGTAAAGGCAGGAGGAGCATTAATTGATAACATGGCATTACTGTTTGTTATCGGTGTCGGTGTCGGTATGTCGGACAAACACGATGGAACCGGTGGTCTGGCAGCTTTAGCATCATGGCTGATGATCACCAATCTGTTATCTACAGCAGTTGTAACAACTATCATGCCATCTATCGCAAAGAACGCAGATGCAACACTTGCATTTGATAAGATTGCTAATCCATTTATCGGTATCTTAGCCGGTGTGATCGGATCTATGTGTTATAACAAGTTCAAAGATACAAAATTACCAGACTGGTTATCATTCTTCAGTGGTAAACGCTGTGTAGCAATTATCGCTGGTGTTGTATCTATCATCGTATCCGTTGTATTACTGTTTGTATGGCCGGTTGTATTTACAGCACTGATCACAGTCGGACAGTCCATTGCGAAGATGGGAGCCGTTGGAGCTGGTATCTATGCATTCTTAAACCGTCTGCTGATCCCAACCGGATTACACCATGCATTGAATAACGTATTCTGGTTTGACACGATCGGACTTGGAGATTTAACTCACTTCTGGGCAGGTGAAACATCTAAGAATGTATCATGGAGCCTTGGAATGTATATGTCAGGATTCTTCCCATGTATGATGTTCGGTATTCCAGGAGCAGCCTTAGCTATGATCCAGACAGCTAAGAGCAACAAGAAAAAGATCGCTATCGGTTTAGTAGGATCTGCAGCCGTTTGTGCATTTGTCTGTGGTGTAACAGAACCATTTGAATTCGGATTTATGTTCTTAGCACCAGGTTTATATGTAATTTATGCAATCCTTTACGGAATCTTCACAACGATCACAACTCTGGTAGGATTCAGAGCAGGATTTAGTTTCTCTGCAGGAGCAACGGACCTTGTATTCTCATCTTCCTTACCAGCAGCACAGAAGACATGGATGATCATTCCTTTAGGAATCGCAGCATTTATCGTATTCTATGTAGTATTCCGTATCGCAATCACCAAATTCGATCTGAAAACACCAGGTCGTGAAGATGATGATATTGATGAAGAGAATATCACATTAGCAAATGATGATTATACAGCAATGGCATCCATTATCCTTGAAGGATTAGGAGGAAGTGCCAATATTAAGAGTATTGATAACTGCATCACAAGACTTCGTCTTGAAATCAATGACGACGATAAAGTCAATGAAGCAAAGATCAAATCCTCAGGAGCAGCAGGTGTGATCCGTCCAGGTAAGAATAACATTCAGGTTATCATTGGACCGAAAGTACAGTTTGTTGCAGATGAGATGGAAAAATTATGTAAGTAACTCTGTTTTTCTTAGTTGCTATCCTTTCTGAAAGCGAGCCGGCGATATGCTGGCTCGTTTTTTGAAATAAGGCTGTTGCAATCCTGCTGGCTTTAGACAATGGGTAGTTCACGATTGATAAGGAAGGGAGCTTTTTGTATAATAAAATGTAAATAGAAAACTTGGGAAGGAGTTAAAAGATGGGTTTTTATTTAAATAATAAATCAAAGATATCATTATACAAAAGTGAAGTACAAAGACCATATTTTGTAGATAAAACATTAATCTTATCAGAACTGTTTCCGTTAATCGAGTCAGGAAATTCCCATATCTGTATTACAAGACCAAGACGTTTTGGAAAGACAGTGATGGCGAATATGATAGGGGCTTTCTTTGAAAAAGGTGTGGATACGAAGAACATATTTGAACAACTGAAAATTTCAAAGAGTCCAGAATATGAAAAACACAGAAATAAACACGATGTAATTTACATTGATTTTAGTAAAATGCCAGAAGATTGTGAGAGTTATGAACAGTATATCGGTAGAATTATTAATCGTTTAAAGAAGGATTTGATACGTGAATACCCAGATGCTGATTATGAGGAAGATGATGCATTATGGGATATACTAGATTGCATCTTTGATATGTATGATGGACAAAAGTTTATTTTTGTTATGGATGAATGGGATTGTGTATTTCATAAAGCGTTTATCACAAGAGAAGATCAGCAAAAATATATTTCGTTTTTAAGCAATCTGTTAAAAGATCATGGATATGTTGAATTATTATATATGACAGGAATCTTACCGATTGCGAAGTATTCCAGCGGTTCGGAATTGAATATGTTTTTGGAATATACGATGGCATCTGAAGAAAAGTTTAATGAATACTTTGGATTTACAGAATCAGAAGTAGATATTCTTTTTGAAAAATATTTAAAAATATGTGAAACACCGACAATCACAAGAGAACAGTTGCGTTTATGGTACGATGGATATGCAACGAAAGCAGGAGAAAGAATGTATAATCCGAGATCGGTTGTAACCGCTCTTTCCAATAATAATATTGGAAACTACTGGACAAGTTCAGGACCATATGATGAAATTTTTTACTATATTAAGAATAATGTAGCAGATGTGAAAGCTGACCTTGCATTGATGGTATCAGGAGAAGCAGTGCAGGCGAAAGTTCGAGAATATGCTGCAGCGTCAATGAATTTATCAACCAAAAATGAAATTTTCTCGGCTATGGTTGTTTATGGATTTTTGAGTTATGAGAATGGAAAGGTAAGAATCCCAAATAAAGAATTGATGGAATGCTTAGAAGATCAGTTGGAAACAAAACAACATAGATGCCAAGTAGAAGAGATAAAATAGGATAAGGTGAAAGACATGAGAAGAAAAGACAGAGAAATTAAAGATTATAGTAAAATGTTAGAAATCATTGATCAATGTGACTGTATCCGTATAGGCTTCCAAGAACAACAAGGAACTTATATCCTCCCACTAAATTTCGGTTACGAATCAAAAGAAGACCAACTAATTTTTTATTTCCACGGAGCCAAAGAAGGTAAAAAAGTAGAACTGACAAAAGAACAAAGTGTCGTAGGATTCGAATTAGACACCAAACATGAACTAGTACAACACCAAACAGCCTGCGGATTTTCCTACCTATACCAAAGTATCATCGGAAAAGGAAAATTAGAAATCTTAGATACCAAAGAAGACAAAATCCAAGGCTTAACAAAGGTCATGAGTCATTACTCTGACAAGTCCGACTGGACATTTGAAGACCAGATGGTCAATAGCGTCAACGTATGGAAATTGACCGTAACCGAATGGTCTTGCAAAGAACACTAGACAAATTGAAAGTACATTCAAAAACAAGATCAAACAAAAACACATCATGAAGGAACAATCAGTTTCAGTAAAACAGGGCCAAAAAGCTCTGTTTTATTTGATTGTAAAGTATCAGACTGTTAAAATAGAAGCAGAAAGGATCATATAAATAGTAACGAGAATCGAGGTAATACAATGATCATAAAAAACGGACTGGTTTTTACACCAGAAGGAACATTCGAAAAAAAAGATCTCTATATAGAAGGAGAATATATTTCTAACAAAACAACAGATAACAAAGAAGTAGAAGCCGAAGGATGCTATGTGATTCCAGGACTTGTAGATATTCATTTTCATGGATGTGTCAGACATGATATGTGTGATGGAACCGAAGAATCCATTCAGGCACTGGCCGATTATGAGGCAGAGAATGGAGTACTTGCTATCTGCCCAGCTACAATGACAATCCCTGAAGATCAGTTAATGCAGGCAATGAAAGCAGCCAAAGAACATAAGAATGGAAAAGGTGCAGATCTTGTCGGAATCAATATGGAAGGACCTTTCGTAAACAAAGAAAAGAAAGGTGCCCAGAAAGAAGAAGATATTAAAACAGCGGATGTTGATCTCTTCCACAGACTTCAGGAGGCAGCAGGCGGACTTGTAAAATTAGTCGATCTTGCACCAGAGACAGAAGGAGCCATGGAATTTATCGATCAGGTCAAAGACGAAGTGCATGTATCAATCGCACATACAACCGCAGATTATGATACAGCAACCGAAGCAATCAACAGAGGTGTTGACCATATCACACATTTATACAATGCAATGCCTCCATTCAGCCACAGAGCGCCAGGAGTTGTCGGAGCAGCAAGAGACAGTGAATGTTTCGTAGAACTGATCTGTGATGGAGTTCATATTCATCCATCCTGTGTCAGAGCAACCTTTGAGATGTTCACAGATAAGAGAATCGTGCTGATCAGTGACAGCATGATGGCAACAGGTATGGATGACGGACAGTATGAATTAGGTGGACAGCCAGTAACTGTTGTAGGAAACCTTGCAACACTGACAGAAGGTGGAGCAATTGCAGGTTCCGCAACAAACTTAATGGATTGCATGAGAACAGCTGTTAAGAAAATGAATATTCCATTGGAAAGTGCAGTCAGATGTGCAACCTTAAATCCAGCTAAATCTATTGGAATCGATGATAAATATGGAAGCCTTGAAGAAGGAAAATATGCGAATGCAGTCGTTTTAGATAAAGATTTAAATATTGTATCCATCATCCAGAAGGGTCAGGTAAAATAGACAATATTATAAGGTAAAGAATGTCAGTAAAGATAAGAAAAAGAATTCTGTAAAAGCAGGATTCTTTTTTTATACCAGAATTCATAAAATGATAAAAACAAAGAGAGACAAAAAATAATGTTTCGAAAAATGACAGTTTTTATCATACTGGTCTTAACAGCCGTCTGGTTTACAAACAGTGACAGCATTCAATCTGCGAGAGAATTTATACAAAACAACATCTATGTCTGGAGTGAAACACAGGAAGAAAAACTTCCAATCTACTGTGTAGATACAGACAAAAAGCAAATCGCACTGACATTTGACACCGCATGGGGCAATGAAGATATTCCACAGATTTTAAAGATACTAAAGCAGGAAAATGTAAAAGCAACATTTTTCTTTTGCGGAGACTGGATCAGCAAATATCCAGCTGATATTAAAACAATCTATGAAGAAGGACACGATATTGCAAGCCACGGAGATCGTCATAAATATATGACAAAATTAACAGACAAACAGCAGCAGGAAGAAATTAGAGGCGTCACAGAAAAAATCCAAGGATTATTAGGTATCAAAATCGATCTCTTCCGGGCGCCATATGGAGATTACAATGAATCTGTTGTAAAAAATGCAAGAAGAATGAATTATTATATTATTCAGTGGAACGTAGACAGCTTAGACTGGCAGGAACCAACGAAAGAACAATTAATAAAGAAAGTATGTGAACATAAAAACTTATCTCCAGGAAGTATCATCCTGATGCACACTGGAACAAAATGCACCAAACAGGCATTAAAACAGATCATAAGAAATATCAAAGCAAAAGGATATCAGTTCGTACCAGTCTCCAGATTGATCTATCGAAGCAATTACCGCATTGATCCAACAGGAAAGCAGATAAAACTATGAAGTATCAAAAAGTTATCGAAACGAACAAGGAAATCCTATAAAAACACTCGAAAATCTTGACAACTAAAGAACAAATATTACATAATAAAAAGACGAAAATAAGAAAAACGAAATGCATAATTTCATGGTGATTTGATATATCAGATCTCAAATTGGAATCAGGTGCAAAACCTGAGCGGTCCCGCCGCCGTGATAAGGAGTCAAAGCAACATACCACTGGGAAACTGGGAAGGTGCCAAGACGATGATCTTAAGCCGGAATACTTGCCATGATCTAAGGATATACTTTGCGAGTGACGAAGTCGTCCTCATGGTGCCATAATAACAAAAGATAAGATGATCAATGCAGTCTTTTTAGAAATGAATAAGAATGCATGTCTTTTTGTTATGTAAATATGCCAGAGTAGATCCTTTTATGCCGTATACATGGGAGGATCTATTTTTTATGAAAAAGTATATGATATGGCTGTTTTCAATTATGATGGCAGTTTCAATGACCGCATGTTCCAATACAGCGAAAAAAGAAGAAACAAAACAGGAACAAAATGCCAGCAAAGATCAGGCTGTGAATGATAATACAACAGAAAATAAGACAACAACAGAGAAAAAGAAAAACGACAAAAAAGATAAGAAGAACGATAAAAATAAAGATAAGAAGAAAGACAACAAGAAAAACAAAAAAGATAACAAGAACAAAGCAGATAAAACAACAAAGAAAAATAAGACAACAATCGTAAAAAAGAAAACAGCAACAACGAGTGCCAAGAAAACAACAACGACACATAGTCAGAAAGTTACAACACAAGAACATAAGACAACACAGGAAGCAAAAAAAGAAGAATATTGTGAGTTCTTGATCAGTTGTAAAACAGTACTTTCTCACAAAGACAGTCTTCAGTCTAATTATAAAGTACCATCTGGTGGAAAGATTTTTGAGAAAAAGATGAAGATTGAAGAGGGAGATACTGTCATGGATGTCCTGAAACGTACAGGAGTGGAACTTGACATCTCCAGAGGATATGTAGCAGGAATTGATGGTTTATATGAATTTGATTGTGGCAGAAACAGCGGATGGATGTACCGTGTGAATGGAAAATTCCCAAATTATATGGCTGGAAAATGTACACTTCATGATGGTGACAAGGTTGAATGGCTGTATACATGTGTCAGAGGAGATCTTTAGATGATTAAGGCGCTAAAGAGAGCACATCCGCTTGTTGTGTTTTCCTATTTTTTAGGACTGCTTTTGCTTGCACCATTTAGCAGACATCCATGGATGACAGGGGTTCAGATGATCTGTTTATGTCTGTTGTATCTGTATCACAATCGAAGTTTGAAAAAATTTCTGCCATTTACAGGTTTGATCGTGATCGTGGCAGTTACCAATCCAATATTTGTACAAAGAGGAAGAACGATCCTGTATGCAGATGCACATCTAAGAATTACAAAGGAAGCGTTGCTTTATGGGATTCACTATGGATGCGTGTTGGTAAATCTGTTACTGGTATTTTCAATATTTAACCAATATATAAAGAAGGAACAGTGGATTTATCTGTCAGGACAGATCTTCCCCAAATTAGGAGTTGTAACTTCCATGGCATTTGGATTGATTCCAAGATACCAAAAACAAGCAAAGAAGATTTTAAAGACACGCAGATCTTTAAAATCAGAAAAAGCAGTGCAGCGTGTGATGAATACAGTATCGATGGAAACGACATGGGCATTTGAATCTTCTATGGACCAGTTAGATTCCATGAATGCAAGAGGTTATGGAGTCCTTAAAAGAACGCATTTTCATTTGTTTGTGTGGGAGAAAAAAGACTGGATTCATATAATGGAGATTCTTATTTTGACGATATTGAATTTATGGGCATACAAGCAGTATTATTCCAGATTTTTCTTTTATCCAATGATCATTATGCCAGTATTTCAGACGAAAGATGCAATATGGATGGTATTGATGGGATTACAATTTTTATTACCATGCTTATGGAAGGAGAATTTTAATGTACGAAATTAATAACTTAACATTCCGCTATATGCTTTCAGACAGAAATTCTCTAAAGCAGGTATCATTAAAGATAAAAAAAGGAAAGATCACATTGATCGCAGGACCAAGCGGCAGTGGAAAGACGACGCTGCTAAGACATTTAAAAAAGGAACTGATGCCGAAAGGGGAGAGATCAGGAGATATTTCTTATGATCGGCAGAAACTTGAACAACTATACGATCTGCGTTCCGTAAAAGAAATTGCATATTTGTTTCAGAATCCATCGGCGCAGATGGTAATGGATACGGTATGGCACGAGATTGCGTTTGGGCTTGAAAATATAGGAATGCCTTATGAACAGATGAAGCGTACGGTTGCGGAGATTGTCAATTACTTTGATCTGCAAAAGATTTATCACGAAAGTACCGATGAATTATCTGGCGGGCAAAAACAGATGGTAAATCTGGCAGCTGTCATGGCAATGCATCCAAAAGTATTGATTCTTGATGAACCAACAGCGCAGTTAGACCCGGCAGCGAGGAAAGATTTTCTTGTGATGCTTCAGAAATTACATAAGGAATTTGGATTAACGATCATTTTGACATCCCATAATTTAGAAGATGTAATGGAAATGGCAGATCAATGTGTCATTTTGGATAACGGAGAGATTATTGAAGATGGAAATCCACTGGAAGTTGCAGAAAATCTTCAAAAGAAACATCATCCATTTGAACAGTCACTTCCACAGATTCTGCGTTTGGAAGATAAATTTAAGATCAAACCAAGTTTTAAGATAGAAGAAGTAAGAGAGCAAATAAGAAAAAAAGAGTATCGTTTGAGAAAGAAACAAAAATGTGCAGAAAGCACAGTGCTTTCGATCGATCATTTATATGTAGGATATGAAAAAGGAAAAGACATACTGTCAAATTTATCGGTTGAAGTAAAGATGGGAGAGATTTTTGCGGTTGTTGGAGCAAATGGCAGCGGAAAATCAACGCTTCTTTCATGTATTACAAAGCAGATGAAATATGATGGAAAAATAAAATACAAAAAGAAAATCGTTTATATGCCGCAAGATCCAACTTTGGTGTTTGTGAAAGATGAGTTGTTTGTAGATCTTTGCGAAATGACAAATGGCAGGGAAGAAAGGATCGATGAACTGTTAGAGATGGCAGGGCTTATGGAAGAAAAACAGACACATCCGTATGATCTAAGTGGCGGCCAGCAGCAGATGGCGGCTTTGATCAAGGTATTGCTTGCAGATCCGGAGATTTTGTTGTTAGATGAACCAACCAAAGGGATGGACAGGGAACACAGCAGGAAATTTGGAGAGCTTTTGCAGAAACTTACAGATGAGGGAAGGACCATTTTCATGGTATCTCATGATCTGGAATTTTGTGCAGAATATGCAGACCGTATCGGGATGATGTTTGACGGTAAAATCGAAGGAATTGGTGAACCATCTGAATTTTTTGGACAGAATTATTTCTATACAACAGAATGTGCAAAGATTACAAGAGACTTTGAGGAAGTGATCATCTTGCCGCAGGAGGTGGTAAGCGTATGTTAAATGCGGTGATCATTTTTATCGTATGTCTTTCCTGCATTCCATACTATTTCAAATACGAAAAGAGAAAACCACAGACAAGGGAAAGTGTTGTACTTGCAGTGATGATCGCCTTGACGGTTGCATCAAGAGTGATATTTGCATTTGCACCCGGATTTAAACCAGTCAGTGCGATGGTGATCATCTGTGGAATGGCATTTGGAAGAGAGTCAGGATTCTTGTGCGGATCTTTAAGTGCCGTGGTATCAAATTTCTTTTTTGGACAAGGACCATGGACACCATTTCAGATGCTCGCATGGGGAATGATCGGATGGATCGCAGGAATCTTAAATCAGAGAAAATGGCTGGAACACAGTAAGATACTATTGACAGTCTTTGGAATCTTATCAGGAATCGGATATTCCTTTGTCATGGATATCTGGACCCTGCTGGCAGCAGGAGATGGATTTCAGTTTATGAGATATGTGGCAGTATTAGGGACTTCGGTTCCAACAACAATCGAATACTGCGTATCAAATGTGGTATTTTTATGGATTTTAACGCCTGTTTTTGTAAAGAAACTAAACAGGGTTAAATATAAATATGGTTTCTTTAAAGAAAAAGAAATCAGGAAACTAATGAATCAATGAGACATAACAAGGAGGATTTTATGAGAACAATGAAACGTGCAGCGGCAGTTGCATTATCTGTTGTTATGCTGATGACATCAGGTGTTACAGCGAAAGCAGCAGTGACAGATGCACAGCCAGCGAAGAGTAGTAGTGAGGCAGAACTTAAGTGGGCAAACAAGATTGGAAAGTCAGGAGAGTATAATGCTGATGCAGGAGTATATGTAGAGAATAATTTATCTGAAATTGCATTATCTGGAAATTATATTTATGCAGCTGATGACAGTGAACACCGTATTATGAAAATTGACAAAAAAACAGGTGAAATTGTAAAGAGTGTATCATATAAAAATGATTCTTATACAATTCATTATGGTGCCGGAATTGGAACTGGAGATGGTAAAATTTTTGTAGGATACGGAAATGGAATTATTCAGGCATTTGATGAAGATACATTACAGTCTTTATGGATCACAAAACCAATTGAAAAAGTAGAAGATAAAGGTCAATATGATCAAAGTAATGCAATATCTGGAAGATTTGTATATGATAATGGATCTTTATATGTTGGAACAGGAACATATTCTGGAAAGGGAAGTTATGTTGCATTAACAACAAAGGATGAGGATACAGCAAACGATTGTGAAGAGAAGGATTTCACATGGCAGAAGGAAAGTGATGCAACTTATTATTGGAATAAGGGCGTAAGCGTAGGAGATGTAGTTATTGCCTGTGATACTGCTGGAAATTTAAGATCCTATGATAAAAAAACAGGAGAAGTTAAAGCAGAATCAAAATTAGGCGATAAATTTAGTGGTGGAATTGCATATGATGCATCTACAAATACAATCTATCTTGCTGCTTATAATATTACCTATAAAGTCGACAAACCTAGAGAAGAAGAAAATCGTACAGCCGGTCTTTACGGAGTGAAGATAGGAGATAATGGAGAATTTGAAACTATCAAGAAAGTAGAAGTGGAAGATCATGGATATATTGCATCTACTCCAGAAGTATATAATGGAAAAGTTTATATTTCAGGAACAGCATTCGATTTTTCGAAAGGTTTTATGGCAGTTGTGGATGTGGCATCTGATGAGTATAAAGTAAACTATAAGGTGGATCTTCCTAAATATTCTCAGAGTACACCGATTGTAGTAAAAGATGGTACAGATTCTGTAAAAGTGTATTTTACTATTAATACAGATAACGATGGTGGAATCTACATGATTGAAGATTCAAAAGGTGCAACATCAGGCAAATATGAGCGTATTTTTGCACCGGAAGAAGATAAGAAAAATTATTGTGGATATGGACTTTGGGCTGATAGTGAAGGAACATTATATTATATTAATGAATCCAGATATTTATTTGCAGTTGGCAAAAAATCATCATCAGACCCAGTAAAACCAACACAGCCAACAACAACAGAAACAAAACCAACCACAACAACACAGACAAAACCAACAACGAGCGTAAAACCAATCACAAAGACCCAGACATCCACAAGAAGTGTAAAACTGACATGGAAAAAGAACAAATCCGCAAAAGGATATGTAATCTATGCCAAAGCTGGAAAAGGAAAATACAAAAAACTTACAACGGTAGGAAAAACAACAAAGAAAACAGTCACAGTAAAATCAGGAACATCCTACAAGTTTAAAGTAAAACCATACAAATACACAAAGAAAAAAGGTAAAAAAGTAAAGAAATACTATAAAGCCTATGCAGCAAAAGCTAAATACGGAAGCAAGACAGTCAAAGTTACATATAAAAATGTAAAAGGATACACAAGCTACCGCATAGACATGAAAGTAGGAAATGGTTCTTATAAAAAAGTATTAACAAGCAAAAAAACAGGAACACTGACTCTTACATACACACAGAAAAAAGCAAAAGTAGGAAAGAGTTACAAGTTCCGCCTGGTAGGAATCAAAACAGTGAATGGAAAATCTGTCGAAAAAACGATAAAATAAAAGTACTAGATAAAATACAAAAAAGGGCTTGATTTTCAAAAAGAATCATTGTATCCTATAACCAGTGAAGTTACTGACAAGGGCGTCAAACAATTAGTTTCATATTGTTTGTCGCCCCTTTTTTTCTACTATCAGTTAGATAATAGAAGAAAAAATATATAGATTATGCTTCAAATGTAAGAGAAGAAAGGAAGAACTCTATGAAGGAAAAAATCAATGTATCAGAAATCTTCGGATCCCACGTATTTAACGACAGTGTTATGAAAGCACGTCTTCCAAAGGCCGTTTACAAAGATCTGAAAAAGACAATCGAAGAAGGAACAGAATTAAATCCAGCAATTGCAGACGTAGTTGCGAATGAGATGAAAGAATGGGCTATTGAAAAGGGTGCTACACATTATACTCACTGGTTCCAGCCATTAACAGGTGTGACAGCAGAGAAACATGACGCTTTCATTAACCCAACAGACGATGGTAAAGTTTTACTTGAGTTCTCAGGAAAAGAACTGATCAAAGGTGAACCAGATGCATCTTCATTCCCATCTGGCGGATTAAGAGCAACATTTGAAGCAAGAGGATATACAGCATGGGATTGTACATCACCTGCATTCATCAAAGAAACAGATAATGCATGCATCTTATGTATCCCAACGGCATTCTGCTCATACAAAGGTGAAGCATTAGATAAGAAGACACCACTTCTTCGTTCTATGCAGGCATTAGATATCCAGGCAACAAGATTATTAAATGTATTAGGAAATAAAAATGTAAAACGTGTCAACACATCTGTTGGACCAGAACAGGAATATTTCTTAGTAGATGAAGAAAAATACAAACAGAGAAAAGACTTGATTTTTACTGGACGTACATTATTCGGAGCAATGCCTCCAAAAGGCCAGGAAATGGATGACCATTACTTTGGAATCATCAAACCAAGAATCGAAGGATTCATGAAAGATTTAAATATCGAAGCATGGAAACTTGGAATCAGTGCGAAGACAGAACATAACGAAGTAGCTCCAGCACAGCACGAATTAGCTCCAATTTATAACTCAAACAACGTGGCAACAGACCACAACCAGTTATTAATGGAAACAATGAGACGTGTTGCAAGACGCCACGGATTAAAATGCTTACTTCATGAAAAACCATTCGCAGGAATTAACGGATCAGGAAAACATAACAACTGGTCTATGGTAACAAACGAAGGAAAGAACTTATTAGATCCAGGAAAAACTCCTCACGAGAACAATCAGTTCTTATTAATCTTAGCAGCGATCATCGCAGCAGTAGATAAACATGCAGACTTACTTCGTATGTCAGCTTCCACACCAGGAAATGACCACAGATTAGGAGCTAATGAGGCACCTCCAGCAATCATCTCTATCTTCCTTGGAGATCAGTTAGAGGACGTTGTAAAACAGCTTGTAACAAGAGGAGAAGCTACAGAATCTAAACATGGTGACAAACTTGCATCAGGAGTACATTCTCTTCCAGATTTCGAAAAAGATGCAACAGACCGTAACAGAACATCACCATTTGCATTTACAGGAAACAAATTCGAATTCCGTATGGTAGGTTCTACACAGTCTATCTCTGATCCAAACGTTGTATTAAATACAATTGTAGCAGATGTATTTGCAGATATCTGTGACAGATTAGAGAAGGTTGAAGGTGGAGCTGAAGCGGTAGCAATGGAAGCTCACGAAATCACAAAAGAATTATTAACAAACCACCAGAGAGTAATCTTTAATGGTAATGGATATTCTGACGAATGGGTAGCAGAAGCTGAGAGAAGAGGACTTCCAAACTTACGCAGCATGGTAGATGCAATCCCAACATTAACAACAGAAAAATCTATCAAGATGTTCGAAAAATTCGGTGTATTTACAAAAGAAGAATTAGAATCTCGTGTTGAAGTATTATACGAACAGTATTCTAATACAATCAACATCGAAGGACTTGCAACATTAGATATCGCTAAGAAACAGATCGTTCCAGCAGTTATGAAATACCAGAGAAAACTTGCAAATGGTGTTGCAGAATTAAAAGCTGTAGGAATTGACAGTTCTGTACAGGAAAAACTGTTAGCAGACATCACAGAGAACTTAAAAGAAATGTTTGCAGCAATCAGCACATTAGAAGTAGATATCCCAACAGCACAGGGATTAGAAAGCGAAGCACAGGCTCGTTACTATCATGACACAATCTTTGCAGATATGAATGCAGTACGTGAACCAGCAGACAGACTGGAAATGTTAGTAGCCAAAGAAGACTGGCCAATGCCAAGTTACGGAGATCTGATCTTCGAAGTTTAAGATTACATAGTTTGTAAAACTCTTTAATACACGAAAAAAGTGGCGGAAATGATATTTCCGTCACTTTTTTTGTACAGATATATTTCATGTGTAAATATATGCCAGAATAAAAATGAAAGTTCTTCGCATGATAAATAGAAAGAAGAATTGAAATCAAAATATTTTGGAAAGAGGAAGAATATGAGAAAGAAAATTTTTGCGTATGGGATCATGTTGTTGATGATCAGCACATGTACATTACAATTAATGTCCAGACAAAATAATATATTCAAGATTGCAAGCCAGGGAGAAGGCGAGGGAGAATTTCTGACCAACAATAATTTAAATCAAAAAAAGGTATATCTGACTTTCGATGACGGGCCGTCAGACCATACGGCAGAAATCCTTGATATTCTAAAGAAAAATAAAGTCAAAGCCACATTTTTTGTTGTAGGGAAAGAGACAGAACATGCCAAAAAGATGTACCAGAGAATCATTTTAGAAGGTCATACACTCGCAATGCATTCCTACAGCCATAATTATGATCAGATTTATGCAAGTGTCGATGCATTTTCAAAAGATCTGATGAAGCTTCAAAAATACTTGTATGATGTGACGGATGTAAAGCCGTATATTTACAGATTTCCAGGAGGAAGCAGCAATCATTGTGCGGGAGATATCAAACCATATATCCGTTATGTGAATAAAAAAGGACTGCTTTATTTTGACTGGAATGCATTAAATGAGGATGCAGTCAATTTTGAACAGACTTCGAAACAGTTAAATGACAAAATATTAAAAGATGTCAGAAGACAGAAGACAAGTATTGTGTTAATGCATGATCTTCATGAGACGAAAAATACAGTAAAGGGGCTGGATACATTGATCAAAACGTTGAAAAAAGAAGGGTATCTGATACTTCCGATCACAAAAAATACGAAGCCGCTTCACCATGTCTCCATTGACAAATAATGGGGGATAACGTAGAATATGTTCGGTAATGGATTTATTATACGTTAGGAGAATGACATGATCATAAAAAGTGTAAATTTAGAAACCGTCTGTGGAATCACAAGTAAATTACCGGACAATACATTGCCGGAAGTGGCATTTGCAGGAAAATCAAATGTAGGAAAGTCATCACTCATCAATGCACTGATGAACCGTAAATCCTATGCAAGAATTTCAGCACAGCCAGGAAAGACACAGACGATCAATTATTATAATATCAACGAAGAACTGTATTATGTAGACCTTCCGGGATACGGATTTGCAAAAGTAACGCAGTCCGTCAAAGAAAAATGGGGACACATGATCGAGAATTATTTACAGACATCAAAACAGCTTAGAATGGTATTCCTGCTGATCGATATCAGACATAAACCATCTAAGAATGATGTGATGATGTATGACTGGATCTTACACAACGGATATCGTCCAGTGATCATCGCAACAAAGCTTGATAAATTAAAAAGAAGCCAGGTGACAAAACATCTAAAAGAGATCCGCACAGAGCTTCAGATGGACAAGGAAACACCAATCTTCCCATTCTCAGCATTATCTAAGCAGGGAAGAGATGAAATCTGGGATTTCATTGAGAAGATCGTCCTTGAAAAAGAAGAAGCCGAATAATTACTTATCCGGCTCGTCAAATAATAACTTTTCAATTAACATAGAGTAGACATCGGAGTGTTTCTTCTCCCAATGGTCACATATGTAAACTGCCTGGTCTCTTGAGACAACGTTTAAGTTGATCTCAAGGAGCGGGCTTTCTTTTTCGCTGATCTTAAGATTTACCGTGTATTCATCTCCTCTGGATGGGTAAAAATCAGCTTTAACATTCGCTTCTTTGCGCAGCTCATATTCTTTTTCTTTTAAGAACTGTGCGATATCTTCTTTGATCGAATTCGGAATCTGGTATTCAAACATATCGATCGCCTCTAAACCTTCATCACTAAGCGCGTAATGGCTCATATTACGGATTTGTTTGACCCTGAGCATATTCTCTTCCTCTAACTCATGAAAAGCTCTCTGAACGGTGAAATAGTTCGTATAGCCCTTGTCTAAGATAAACTCAGATATCTGGGAATTACTCAAAGGAAAATCTACTTTCTCAATTAAATATAAAATCATAAGTTTATAGAGGGTTAACTGTTCTTGTTCCATGGCTGTTCTCCTTTGAATGATCGATAAAAGTCACTATGAAAAATTATAACACCACATGATTTTTCTTGCAACTTATGAATGAAAAGTAAAAAATAACAGATAATAACGCTGAGGTGATAAAAATGAACGTTTACATTAAGGCGCAAGACAGTGTATGTCTGAATCATAAAGAAATCAAAATGAAGGATATTCTGTCTTTGTACTGCAGCAATAAGGATATCGAACAAGCGATCAAAAATAAAAGTGTTTATCATTTTACAAAAGGGGATAACCAGAGAAAATGTTTTTCCATTCTGAAAGTGATCGAGAAGATCAAAGAGGTAGATAAAACGCTTGATATCATGAATCTTGGACCACAGGATTTTATCGTTTATTACAAGAAAGAACAGGAAGAATCAAAGATCATGCATTATGGAAAAATCCTGTTTGTCATATTGGTCGCATTTTTTGGTGCGAGCTTTTCAATCATGACTTATAACACAGATGTCGGCATTGAGGAGCTGTTTTACAACGTTTATGAAATGATCATGGGAAAAGCACCGAATGGACCGAATCTTCTTCATATTTCATACACAGCAGGTCTTGCGATCGGAATTATCATCTTTTTTAATCATGCAGGAAAGATCAAACTAAATGATGATCCAACACCATTTGAGGTGCAGATGCGTCTTTATGAGAGAGATGTAAATGATACATTGATGATCGATGCAGATCGTAAAGAGGAGGAAGAAGATGTGGATTCGTAGTGTGTTTTTGATATTTTATGGTATATGTGCCGGCAGTCTGATCGCAGCGAGTTTTCTTGCGTTTTTGAGTATGCTGGGCGTGATCCCAAGATTGGCGGGACTTACCAAAAGTATAAAGTATGCAAGGATGTATGAAAGTTTTGTGGCAGCAGGAGGAATCCTTGGAACGCTGGTATTTATTTACCGGTGGCCGATAAGGGCAGGGTACTGGCTTTTAGTGCCTTATGGAGTGTTTGGTGGTATTTTTATTGGCTGTATGATCGGAGCGTTAGCTGAGACGATCAAAAGTCTTCCGATTTTCTCAAGAAGGTTAAAACTGCGGTCAGGAATCCCTTATGTGATCTATGGGATCGCACTTGGAAAAATGCTAGGATGTTATATGTATTTCTTTATATTCCGCTAAATTTTATCAATCAATAGAAAGGGTGGTTACAATGAAAAAGGAACCAGATAAACAAGAATATCAAAAGATCGTAAAAAATCTTACGCCGAAACATAACAGCCTGAAAAATTGTGCGAAAGCATTTGTAGTTGGAGGGGCGTTTTGTGTTCTGGGAGAAATGATGAAACAGACGATGATCACATATTTTGGCCTTTCAAAAAAAGACTCCCTGCTTTATGTGACGATTGAACTTGTCTTATTCAGTGTGATCCTGACAGGGTTTAATCTGTATGGAAAGATCACAAAATTTGGCGGTGCAGGAGGGCTTGTTCCAATTACAGGGTTTGCAAATTCTGTAGCATCTGCTGCGATCGAATATCAGAAAGAAGGACAGGTTTTTGGAATCGGAGTGAAGATCTTTACAATCGCAGGGCCGGTTATTTTGTATGGAATTTTCTCATCATTTTTAGCAGGGCTTATTTACCTGTTTACAAAGCAGTGGGGGTGGTTTTTATGACAAGGATAAAAGGAATCCAGAGTCTGGAATTTGACAAGACACCATATATAAAAGGCTGGGCATCGGTTGCGGGGCAGAAAGAAGGAGAAGGACCTTTAGGAAATGCGATCGACCAGATCATAGAAGATCCTTATTTTGGACAAAAAAGCTGGGAGCTTGCCGAGGGACGTTTTATGAAGCAGGCAGCGATGCTCGCGATCAGCAAAGCAGGACTTCACAAAAAAGATATCCGGTATGCGTTTGCCGGAGATCTTCTGGAACAGAATACGGCGACATTTTCTGGAATGAAAGAACTTGAAATTCCATTGTTTGGTTTATTTGGAGCTTGCTCAACGGCAGGAGAAGCATTATCACTGGCAGCTATGAGTGTTGCAGGAGGTTTTGCAAAACATACACTGGCAGTCGCATCAAGCCATATTGGAAGTGCGGAAAAACAGTTTCGATTTCCTTTGGAATACGGAAATCAAAGGCCGTTATCCGCAACATGGACAGTCACAGGCTCTGGGGGATTTGTCGTGTCAGATGAGAAGGGACCGGTAAAGATCAAAGGGATCACAACAGGAAAGATTGTGGATTATGGGATGGAAGATCCGATGAATATGGGAGCATGCATGGCACCAGCGGCAGCAGAGGTTATCTATCAGCATTTTGTCGATTTTAACACAAAGCCAGATGACTATGATGCGATTTATACAGGAGATTTAGGTGAGGTCGGGAAAAAGATTTTACTGCATCTCCTTCATGAAAATGGTTATGATCTTTCAGGCGTGCATGGAGATTGTGGAATTGAAATTTATGAAAGCGAGGAACAGGATACCCATTCAGGAGGTTCTGGATGTGCATGCAGTGCGGTTGTGCTTGCATCGATGATCATAAAAAAGATAACAGATGGAATATGGAAGCGGGTATTGTTTGTTCCAACAGGGGCATTGATGTCAAAAACAAGTTTTAATGAGGGGGAGAGTGTGGCAGGAATCGCACATGCGATCCTTCTGGAAGGAGAAAATGAGTGATGGAATATATCAGGGCATTTATTACAGGTGGGATCATCTGCATTCTGGTACAGATTCTTATGGATCATACAACATTGCAGCCAGGAAGGATCATGGTAATTCTTGTTATCACAGGGGTTATTCTTGGTGCATTAGGAATTTATAAAAAGATAGAGGCGTTTGGAGGATGTGGAGCAACCGTTCCGCTGTCTGGATTTGGATTCAGTTTGTGGAAGGGAATGAAAGAAGCAATCGATGATCATGGATTCCTTGGGCTGTTTGAAGGTGGATTTACAGCAGCGGCAGTTGGAACATCGGCGGCATTGATCTTTTCGTATCTTGCCTCGCTGATCTTCCAGCCCAAAATAAAAAAGTAAGGGATTTCGTTTGGAATCCCTTACTTTTTGTCTGTTAATGCATCGTACAAAAACTTGACAGATATTTTTTTGGAAGCAGATATTTTGTATCAGCTGTTTTTCCGTGGCTGCCTTTTTTTCGGACGATATAGACTTTCTTTATACGTTCGGATTTTGGGCATTTTTTGTTAGCAAGTTTGTCGGTTTTCTTGCATATCTCAACCGCAACATGTGTGTCACAGGTCTGTTTTGGAACGGTGCCTTTCTCGAAGTATTCTGTGATAACACAGTTGCCGCGTGGATCGTGGTCACAAACGCCTTTGATCGCCAGTTTTCCAGATTCTTTACAGATCTTGGCTTTGACAATGTTAGATGGTTTTGAGAAGTCTTTTGGTTTCTCATTTTTTGTCTTTATGATCGCATTCATGATCTTTGCCCACATTTTCTTGTGTGTGTTATCAGAACTGAAATTTGTATTATTATCATATCCCATCCATACAGAAGCTGTATGATAAGGGGTGTAACCGCTGAACCAGTAATCATAGTTGTTAGATGTTGTACCGGTTTTTCCGGCAGCTGCCATGGAAGAAGATAATTTTGCATCTTTACCAGTTCCTTTGGTAATGACATCTTTCATAGCATCTGTGAGAAGAAAAGCGGTGCTTGATTTCATGACCTGTTTCTTCTTTGGCTTGTTGGAAAGAAGAACGTTACCATTTTGATCGACCACCTTTGTGTATAAAACAGGTTTGTTATACATACCGCCATTTGCAATAGAGGCATAGGCTGCAGTCAGTTCCATGTTTGTGACACCATAGGTCAGACCTCCAAGTGCTAATGATTGTGTGACATCGGTATACACATTACCATTTGATGTAAATTCATTGGAAACCAGAGTTGAAAAACCAAGTTTTGTAAGGCAATCAAAAGAGGCTTTTGGCGTTACATCGGAAATCGTTTTTGCAGCAACGATATTCATGGACTGTGTGATCGCTTCACGGATCGTTGAATAACCTTTATAACCTTTGTAATAGTTATGAACAGGACGGTTTGAGTCAACATAGTTATATGGGGCATCATCATAAACTGTTCCAAGAGTCATCTGGTTCTTGTCAAGAGCTGGCAAAAATGCAGACAGGATCTTAAAGGTTGATCCAGGCTGTCTTGTTGAAGCAGTGGCACGATTCAGAGAAAGGTCTGAAGTTTTTGACCCGCGTCCGCCGACCAAAGCTTCCACAGAACCGTCAGACTGGTTCATGATCGTTAAAGAAACCTGTGGCTGAATCGTTGTCTGAGAGGTCTCATCGATGATGATTGCACCCTCCTTTTCCAGATGATGTTTGTATTTAGCGAGAGTGTTTTTCGCAGCAGAAGCATTCTGGAAGACCAGACTATTACCAAGTTTCTTGGATCTCATATAGTTAAGAAGGTTATGTTCGGTGTAAGTAACAGGTTCTCCAGAAGCTGTACGCACCGTAAAAGTACAGGTTAAAGCGACTTTTGTGCCATTTGGATAGTTTGAAGGATCACTTGTGATGCTGTTAGCAATATTCTGGATGGCTGTATCCTGTGTGGAATATATTTTTAATCCGCCACTGTAGATCGCACTGTAAGCTTTTGTCTCATCATATCCGAGTTGACTTTTTAAGTCTTTTACAACTTGAAGGATCAATGCATCTTCAAAATAAGAATTCGTAGTTTTTTTCGCTGTTGATGCAGCAGCATTTTTTTGAATTCTTGTGTATACATCATCACGAAGTGCTTCTCTATATTGAGATTTTGTGATATAATGTTGGCCTAACATATTTTGTAAAACAAGTAATCTTCTGGAAGCATTGTTTTCCGGATGAGTAATTGGGTCTAATTTTGTAGGATTTTTAGTAATTCCGGCAAGAACCGCACATTCTGAAAGTGTCAGATCAGAGACATCTTTGTTAAAATATTTTTGTGATGCTGTCTGAACACCCAGAGTGCCTTCACCGAGATTGATCGCATTTAAATATTCTTCCAGGATATACTGCTTGGAAGCTATTTTCTCAAGTTCCAATGCAAGAGACTGTTCTTTGATCTTACGTTCCAGACGTTCAATCGTAGTCTTTTCAGGCTGAATTCCCAACAGATTATTCTTGATCAGCTGCTGCGTGATCGTACTTCCCCCTTGGCTTAGTGATTGGTTACGAATACCAAGGAAGGTAGCTCGAATGATCCCGTACAAATCGATACCATTATGGCTGTAAAACCGTTCATCTTCAATTGCGATAAAGGCATGCTGAAGATCTTTCGGGATAGATGACAGGGGTGTATAAATTCTGTTTGAGTCATGGTTTGACAAAGTTTTGATCGTCTGTCCCTTATTATCATAGATCGTTGTGATATAGCCCTTGGAATGTACGGAATTTTTGGTGATCTGTGGAGTTGTCTTAAGGATACCACGCACAAATCCCACACTAAGACCAAGACCGGCAACGATCAGGATAATGGAAACAATAAAAGCATATTTAAAAAGAAAGAGAGAGATACTGGAATTCTTCCGGACTTTATCAGACGAAAGGACTTTTCTCTTTTTCTCAATATTTTGTTTGGTGTATTTCATAAAAAACCTCCTGATTAGCATTATACCAAATAAGAAAGTTCAAGTAAACCGGCCGTGCAACATACAAACAGATAAGAATAATGAATAAGGGAGGAAATATCATTATGAATAAAGATTACGAAAGAAAATTCATGGGGAAACAGGTGTTTTATGATGACAAAGCAAGGGAAAATGTAGTATCCTACTATTTGATGGAAGATCCAGTGCATCAGATCTATGGAGTGGCACTGGAAAAAAGCCAGGAAAATGCAGGACTGATCGAATGGGACAGTATACCGAAGGTTACAGATTCCATGGAAGTGATCGATCACATGATCAATAGTCTGATAAAATATAAAGTAACACCGATCTCACTGGCAGAATCGTTAGATGAGATCATGACCAGGGAGGAAGAGAATGGACAGTCACAGATATAAGATCTTATACAAGGAAGGGGAGGCAGAGATTTCAGAGAAGAAATCAAGATTTATCGCACATATCGCACCGGCACAGACAGAAGAAGAAGCACAGGCATTTGTAGAAAAGATAAAGAAACAATACTGGGATGCCAGACATAACTGCTGGGCATACAGTATTGGAGAAAAACAGCCGGCACTAAGATGCAGCGATGACGGAGAACCAAGCGGAACCGCAGGCAAACCAATGCTGGAAGTATTAACAGGACAGGAGATTCACAATGTAGTTGCAGTAGTAACAAGATACTTTGGAGGAACACTCCTTGGAACCGGCGGATTGATCCGTGCATACACAAAAAGCACGCAAGAAGGAATTCAAAATAGCGTCGTCATCGAAAAATGCCTCGGCCAGAAGATCAGCCTGACATGCGATTACACAACATCCGGAAAGATTCAGTATCTCACCGCAACCGACCATATTCCAGTACTTGATACCGTGTATACAGACAATGTAACTTTTGAGATGATCATACCGATAGAAGATGTTGGAATGATGGAGAAGAAATTTATGGAAGCATCAATGGGGAAGGCGGTTCTTGAAAAAGGAGAAGAGAGCTATTATGCTGAAATTAATGAACGAATAATGGTTGATTTGTAGTGTTTACGCCGGTAGGTTGTTGACGTATAAAAAGAAACCGAAAAATGAATCATAGGGGTCTGAAAAACGAATTCCATTTAACGGAGTTTTGACAGGTTGCTTATCCGCTGGCTCTCCATGCGAACTCGCTTCGCTCAAACAGCGCACCGAGCC
>ENA-OPSJ01000580-OPSJ01000580.1-human-gut-metagenome-genome-assembly--contig:-NODE-580-length-32430-cov-4.276479_pt1 | contig 32430 bp, 26 predicted proteins | sample MGYA00241801_ERZ501893 | MGnify/ENA primary metagenome ERZ501893 (study PRJEB25962, sample SAMEA2042219) | human gut metagenome | biome: human gut; feature: human-associated habitat; material: faeces...
ACTCCTGCCGTTACTGCTATAACTGCGATTACTGCCAGTGCTAAAAAATATTTTTTTAAATTTTTCCTCATATATGCCCTCCGTAATATATTCCTCGTATTTTTCTGTTCATTGCTAAAACATTAATTCTGTGCATCTTCCGCCCGTTCATATGTCTTACCATTTACAACTACTTTTTCTATACTGGCATAATCTATAATTTTCCTAAATTCATATACATATTTTCCATTGAATCCTGTCTCATCTGTGGCAAAAAGAACAGATCCCGAATATGCTGCTTTTGATTCCCCGTCTTTTATCAGTGTAATATTTTCCCCATCCTTATTTATAAGTACCAGATCCTGAAAATAATCCTGTCCAAGACTCCTCTTTACCTGTATCTTCAATCCCATGGACGATAAATACAGTGTTCCTTCATTCAGACGAAATTCTTCATGTTTCCTGGAATCTTCCAGATTAAAATAGTATTCTTTATACGGCTCATTTTCTGCCTGACAATCCCGAATTGCAAATATCTGATTCGGGTCCTGTTCGGATTGTAATTGTCTGTAAATATATAAATACAGGTCATCTCCCTCTTTCTCCACTTTTACAACAGCAAACAAAATGGAAAACCTTTCGCCAATGGACTGAAGCGACCTTCCTGAATCCGATGCCCGTATTGACTGGTAACTAATCTTATCGCCATCCCTGCTCACTTTTACTACCGCATAAAACTGTGCGCTGGCAATATCCAGAAAATATTTCTCCAGTTCAAATGAATAATCATCAATCTGTATTACCTGTCCTGATGGCTGTGTCAGTTTTTCAAATCTCTTATACTGCACCGTCCCATGTTTTCCTGATCCTTTTTTTATACTGACTATTGTGATTACTGCTATCACAGCAATAAATACACAAATCAAAATAATTTTTAATATTGTTATAAAACGTCTTTTTGTCATTTATTTTTCCTCATATAATATTTTGTAGTCATAGTTTAATGCCAATATAGTTCCCATTAATGCTATCGCTGTTTTCATTTTTTCTCCAGTCTATTGTCTTCATTGCACTTTTTCATCCACACTTTCACTGCTGCTACACCCAGAACCAGTACAATACTTCCTGCGATTGCTGTTTTCTGTGCTTTTCCACTTCTTTCGGTATTTTGCTTTCTTTGTTGTATTACACTTTCAGTTACCTTGCCTTCCTGAAGCTTTTCCAGTTCCTTATCAAAAGAATATTTCTGCCATAAATACCAGTATAGCTTTTCTCTTTTTGACATATCCACACTTTCTTCTGTTGTCCTCAGATACGTTTTATAAATTTCCTGATATTTCATATCCGGATAAATTTCTTTGTATTTTCTCAGCATATTTTTAAGTTCCAGATAAGCCGGATCACCAAACAATTCTTCTTCCACAGCATTGGAACTGCTCTGATACCGGAATGTCTCACTAACATATTTCTCAAGTTCTTCATCAAAATTTAAATACGACATGGCATCTCCATCGCCTGCTATATGATAATATAAATTTTTACAGCTGTATTCAGGATATTGTTCTTTTAATATTTTAAGTGCCTGCTCCAGTTTGTCCCAATATGCTGGATCTATATAATTTTCTATATACTGATATTCTTTCCTGACTGCCACAACAAAGGTCTTCTCATCTTCCCAGTCAATATTATTTGCTATATCCTTATCTCCGAACGTTTCTTTGATTGATTTTCCGGATGGTGCCCATATACCTTCTATATACTCCCAGTTTTTCTGTTCCAAATCAATACCGGAAACCTCTTTTTCCACCCTCCCAAAAATCATCAGCTGTACTTTTTTGCCATCTGTTTCTACCACATTTTTCTCAATATTTTCTATGCAGAGTCCGTTGCTTTCTCTCCAGAGTTTGTTAATATCACTATTTTGTTCTGTAATCGGATAATCACTTTCTATACATTGAAATCCTTGTTTTTCTAAAAGATCTTTCCATTTATTGTTTACCAGAAAAATATCTATTCTCTGCCTCTCATCATAATAGATTCCACCATAATCATCTTCTGTCAGATGCTCTTTCACAAATTTTCTTTTTTCTTTTAATGAGTTTTTTAATTTATTTTTTTCTTCTATAAACTGTTGAACCTCTTCTGTTTCCTGCTGAAAGCTGACACTTTCCATGTCCAGACATGAAATCAGATATGGACCACCTCCACTGACACTGGCATACGGAGCCGATGGCGAAATCTGATAGGCATATTCTCCATCGGAATCAGCTACAAGAAAATACATATCATCAGAAACAGTTAAGAGAAATGGAACGGAACAGTTTTTAAAATATGTCTTCCAGTCCTCTGATTGATCCCATTTTAATACATCCTCCAATGATACTATCCCCATGGAACAATCCGGAATATTTGTTCCTGTCACATATAGATAATCTGCTTCATCTCCCATCACTGGCATACCAAAAACAGTACTTACTATAACCATTACAATTCCCATTTTTTTATATTTCATCTAACTTCCTCCCTTACTTATAAGTAATATAATATATTGCACTAGTGTATGCATTATCAATACTAATTCTCCAAATGCTTCCTGTATATACATAATGACTCCATTTTGTATTTGCAGCAGTATCCTGAACCGATATCCCCATTGTATATTCCCTGCCAATAGTGTATCCTGGATTAAAATACCTCTCTTTTGAACTTACATATTTGTCAATTGCCCACATATTAATCTTATATCTTCTCATAACTACTATTTTTCCTTATACTTTACACAAAATCCTACCTCTGATAAAGTTTCATCTGCAGCATTTTCCTCTAATCCGACGAATTCAGCTTCTTTATTCTGAGCTTCCTTTATTGACACCGGACCTTGTATAATGATATTTCCCGTCTTTCCTTTATAGTTCTTAGAGATTTTTTCCATAAATTTCTCTATTTGAGAATATGAAATTCCCTGCTGCTCATTGATTGTTTCAAATTCTATTTGTCTGCTCTCCACAATATCCTCAATATCACTCTTTGGCAGCCATGAACATACAGAAAGCTCCTGCTGGGTTTTTATTATTAGATAATAACAATCCTTTTCTTCCAGATACCATATTGTATCATATTTTATTACGTTTTCAGGTTCTGTCTCCACTTCCATCTGCAGATATATCAGTTTTACATTTTCTTCTTTCGCTTCAATAACATTCTCTGCATTATCAAACAACCACTCTTTCCAAAACTCCTGTGTTTCACTTAAATCAATAATAGCATTTTCCGCATCCTCATCATTTTCTTCATCTTCCATGTCATACTTAGTAAATTCATATTTTGCATCCTCATATGTAATTACCATCTGATTATTCTCTTGTAATTCGCAGAAAACAGTGCAACGTTTTTTGTCCCCAAATAAATCTACAGGTTTATCAAAGTTCAGATGCATTTTATTATTTTTGTAATATGTATATTTTCCCTTATACATCGCCTCCTGGGTGATCAAATGCTGTATTTCCAACGTCTTTTCTGAAAAACACAGTATTCCTTCGTCTCCAATCCATGTTGTATTCTCAAGTTTTTCATTTTTTTGGTATGTACATTTCCATAAAAGAAATATAACAATTACCACCAACCCAATGCGTACTGCTATTTTTTTCATTGCACTTTCTCCGAATTTTAAAAAAATTTCCTATACCTTTCATTTATTCCTGTGAAGCACTTTCCAGTTTCTGTACATATTCATAATGCTTATTCAAATAGTTTTAATGTTTTTCTCATTTATTTTCCTTCTTTTCTCATCCATATCTTTACAGTTGCCGCACCAAGCACCATTACAATAATCCCTGCCACCGCTGTCGGCATGGTGCTTTTCTGTGCCTCGTTTTTCTCACTGTCGCCCGTTAATTGTTTTCTTACATCTTCATCCCCTGCTTCACAATATTTATCCACGTCCTTTAATTCTGACAATCCTTTATCTATAGTCTCCTGTTTTTCAAAAAATGACATTTTCATAAATTTCTCTTCCTCAGGTGAATATACATCTTCGTCCTCTGCATTTACCTTTTGCATCAATAATTTTCTATGTTTGGATTCTACATAACAGCTGTTATTAATGCTATAGAAAATACAGTCATTTTTTAAATAGCCTATCTGATCTAATACGTCTCCATCAAAGAAATAGAACGTCATCGGACCGCTTCCATACTGCCAATGTCCATTTGCATATTCCAGTTCATTGATGATATGAACTACTTTTCTATCTTTGTATATTGGCAGGTATACATATGCCGGCTGTTCTCCATCTACGTTATAGATTAAAAATGGTTTTCCCATTTCTGCACTGTCCAGTTCATTTACTTTCAGATTATCCAGACGACGTATTCTTACAATATAATATTTCAGATAATCTCTCCATGTATTTTCTGCAAATGTTATGCCATCTTCCAGATTTATTGTATCAAAGTATTCTGATACCGGACTGCTTAATTCCTTTTTTTCTTCTGCTGAAACAGACATACTGCCCCAAATAAGTAATATTCCTGCAACAATAACTATTTCTTTTACAAATCGTTTTATATTTCCTTTTTTCATATTCTTCTCCTACTTTTATTTATAACTAAATCCTGATTGAATCATAAAAATATTACTGCCAGAACTATAACATGCATTTTCACTATACTTAATAATTTTATATTTTTCAGTTGCTGAATCCCATATTTTAACAAAATCATCTACCCCTACATCATTATAACCTACAACTGTAACAGCATGTTTTGTATATTTATTAGTTTCTGCAATCTTTCCTTTTACCATTACTGGATATTTGTTATTAATATTACTTTTCATCTTAGAAAATGGAATAAATTTCCTTTCTTTATAAGATAATCCATATATATTAAATGCAGTTGCTATTTCAGATTCATTTGCTGCGGCATATGGCAACCCCACTTTATCTGCAACATTTTTTGCGGTCAAACTTCTATTTCCTGTACGATAGCGATAAATTGCCGCTATTGATGCTGCCCAGCATAAATTATAATTTCCTTGTCCTACACAACAATTATCCATATTAAGATATGCATATCCATTTCCGCTTGTTATTCCTCCAGCCCCAACAAATTTTCCATCTGACTCTTCTTCTATTTCATCTGTTCCAACCGAAATATTCCAACCTTCATTGCTTTCTATTACATTCACAACCAATACAACTTCATTATTTTCGTATACTGGAAAGTAATATGATGATTCTTGAATTGCTTTAGATGCATCATAAATAATATACCCTTCTCCCAATTCCAAATCACTCACATCATCTATATTTGTTTGAAACTGTTCCTGACTTTTAAAAACGAAATTTGCTATTTTTTTATAGTAATCCTGTGCATACATAAATGCTTCATCTAATCTATTATTTTCTTCAAATTTCTGTTCTTCTTTTTCTACTATTGTTCCTTGAGCATATACACTTTCAAGATTTAAACATGCTAATGTTATACTTAAGCTTACTGCTATAATTTTTTTTATCATAATTTTCTCACTTTCCATTATTTTCCCTATTATATTACAATTTTGCTTCTTCTGAGTTTTCCGTAATATTCTCTCAGTCACTCAGATATTTCTCATAAATTTCTTCATAATTCATATCCAGATATAATGTCTTATACTCCTAGAACTGACTTTTCAGTTTGATTCTCTACGAATCTTCAAACATCAGTTCTTCTAAAATATACCCCTTGTCAAGGACATTTTTATTCATTTGTTTTAGGGAATATTTGTTCGTCTTCTTTATGACTCACAATTCCTTCTAATGGATATATTACAGTATTGGTTTTGTAACAAATCCTGCCACTACTGCTATAACTACGATTACTGCCAGTGTTTTTATCTTCTCTCTTTCTCCGCTTTTTTCATCCACAGCTTCACTGCCACTGCACCTAGAACCAGCACAATACTTCCCGCCACTGCGGTCGGAAAAGCTTCTTCGCTTTCTTTAGCTGTTGTCTTTACATTTTTTAATTCTTCCTCTGCTTTTAATATCTTCCAACAGTAACGTTCCCTTTTCTGTTTCTGTGAGATATATGTATTTTCATTAATATCCTTTATATATTTTTCATACAGTATTTCATAACTTTCTTTTGGATATAATTCCTTATATTTTTGTAATACCACTCTTACTGCCAAATGATTTTTATCTCCATATAATGATTCATCCACCGGATTTTTTTCATTTTCCATATACAGACATTTCTGCACAAAATTAACTAATTCATCACTACTGTGATAATAACTTTCATCATTACATAAATACCCAAGGCTAAATAGATTTTCGTAAGAATATTCTGGATAATTTTTATGCATATTTATTATGAATTGCTCCAATTTTTCAAAACAGTCATCGCTCCAGCATCGATACCGTTCATCTTCTTTCTTCATTAACAAAAACAGTTTTATATCATCTAAATCTGATACTTGAGAAACATTGTCTAATCTTTCATCCTTCCACCACTCCTTTTCACAATTATATATATAGTTTCCCTGCTCTTCCTCCTTTATATTTTCAAAGAATTTTTCTCTTGAATCCAATCCATAAACAGCTAAACTGCCATCCGTTTCTTCATCAATTTCTAATATTTTTAATTCATCCTTTCTTTGCCAAAGCATCTGAATATCTTTATATCGTTCCTCTTTTGATCTTTCAGACAGTTCCCACTTAATACCTTCTTTCTCTAATATTTCTGCTTTATTTTCATTACACAAAAGAATATATAATTCCCCCTGTTCGTTTCTATCCACTCCCATATAATCACTATCTGACAGATTTTCCTGAGCAAACTCAATTATTTCTCTTTCCTGCCTTGAAATTTCCTTATTTTTTTCTATAAACTCTTTTAATTCATCACTTGATACATTAAGTCTACAATAATCTCCACTGCTTACAGAAAAAAGTACAAACGGACTATCAGTTCCTCCATAAGACGAATTTGGCACTCTGCTATATAATTCAAAATCAGCATATCCCTCCTCATCTATCACATATCCCATATTTTCGGCTGCCAGTTTTTCTGTTTGTGTATAAATCTCCCGTCTGTAAGACAATGCCCTGCCAGCCAGAAATTCTGATGCTTCTATACTGCTCATATTTCGATTATCCTGATAAAGTTTATTTAAATCAAAAATATCATCCATCATTACATACCATCCGTATAACCGCATTTCCCATAAATTTTCATCTTTTGCATAAACCAGTGTTTTGCTGCATAGAACAGCCAATAGTAATCCAATAATAAATAATCGTTTTCTCATAAAATCTCTCATCCTTTCTCTGCCTTTTTCATCCACAGCTTCACTGCCGCTGCACCGAAAACCAGTACAATGATTCCCGCCACTGCAGTTTCACGATATTTATCAGAATTATTTTGTCTCTTTGTACCTTCCTTTTGAATATTTTCTATCTTTTTGTCAAATGAATATTTCTGCCACAAATACCAATATAATTTTTCACGTTTTGACATTTGCACACTTTCTTCTGTTTCCTGCAGATACGTCTGATATATCTGCAAATAGGTCAGCTCCGGATATTTTTCTTTATATTTACGCAGCAGGTTTTTCAATTCCAGATGCTCCGGGTCTCCAAATTCATCTTCTGATACCTGATTTTTATCCGCCCTGTATTCCAATGTTTCTGCAAACGCAAGCAATTCCGGATCAAATCCTGTATATTCCTCAACATCGTAATTTCCCGCAATATGATAATATAAATTACGGCAGGAATATTCCGGATACATTTTTTTCATCTCTGTCAATGCTATCTTCAAATTCTCCCATTGTTCCTCTGCCATCCGTTCCGGCAAGTCCTTATCTTCTCCAACCCTTTCTGTATATTGATATAACATTTTCTGCTGTTCTACGAACTTCTCCGGCTCATCCTCTCTTGCCATTGTCTGGACATATTGCTTCTGTTCTTCCTGTATTCCATCTGGCGGCACTTCATATCTGCCATTCATATACCATACCCCCATATAATATTTTCCCCGGAGCTGATATCCCTGCTGGTTCAGTTTTTCCTGAAATTCTTCCGGTTCAAAAATGCCTGCAATACACAGTTGTCCAGAGGTGTCATAGTAAATATCCTCTATTCCAAGGATATCTCTCAACTCCCATATACCACTTATAAACTGGCAGTCATCCGCTTTCTCCACATTGTTCATACTGAGATTTCTTTTTTCTGTATACCGCTCTCTTTCTTCCTGCAAAAAGTCCTGTAATTCCTCATCTGTGCAGAATCTCAGCGGTATCACATTTCCACTGACACAGGCTCTTAAAAACGGACCGCTATCCGAACTGCTGTATTCCCCTGCCCCAAGGCTTAACTTATATACATACCGCCCCTCATCATTGAATACAATGTAATAATTCTCCAGCCTTACCTGCTGCAGACTCTGCTGTACTTCTTCATCATACACTTCATACCAGTCAGCACATTGTGTCACATTTAAAAATTCACACGATTTATCAGCAAAATAACTGTCATATGATTCATATACCGCATCTGCATTTGTTTCCATTTCATCCCCCAGCGCTTCCCGGCATATATCTCTCCATTCCATCACATCATCAATAGAAACTGCCCCTTTTGATATCCCAGGAGTCATCTGATAATCATTCCAGAACAAAGCATACGGATAACTCTGCACTTCATTCGCACTTACCACCTGACAACCGAGCAATATAAAACCTCCCACACTGATAACCTTCTTTATCCATCCCACATATATCACCTCGCTTAATGTTTTTTATTTATATGTAATATCTTCCTGCTGATTCTGTGTATCTTCCGCCTGTTCATATGTCTTACCATTTACAACTACTTTTTCTATACTGGTATAATCTATAATTTTCCTAAATTTATATACATATTTTCCGTTGAATCCTGTCTCATCTGTGGCAAAAAAGCAGATCCCGGATATGCTGCTTTTGATTCCCCGTCTTTTATCAGTGTAATATTTTCCCCGTCCTTATTTGTAAGTACCAGATCCTGAAAATAATCCAGCCCAAGACTCCTCTTTACCTCTATATTCAATCCCATGGATGACAAATACAGAGTTCCTTCATTCAAACGAAATTCTGTATGTTTCCCGGAATCTTCCAGATTAAAATAGTATTGTTTATTCAGCTCATCTTCTGCCTGACAATCCCGAATCGCAAATATCTGATTCGGGTCCTGTTCGGATTGCAATCGTCTGTAAATATATAAATATAGAAAATCTCCCTCTTCCTCCACGCTTACATCTGCAAACCAAATAGAAAACCTTTCGCCAATAGACTGAAGCGACCTTTCTGAATCCGATACCCGCATTGCCTGGTAACTAATCTTATCACCATCCCTACCCACTTTTACTACCGCATAAAACTGCGCGCTGGCAATATCCAGAAAATACTTCTCCAGTTCAAATGAATAATCATCAATCTGTATTACCTGTCCTGATGGCTGTGTCAGTTTTTCAAATCTCTTATACTGCACCGTCCCATGTTTTCCTGATCCTTTTTTAATGCTGATGATTGTTACTGCCGCCGCTAAAACCAGTACGCAGATTAAAATAATTGTTAATTTCCTGTTTAATTTTTTATTTAATTTCATTTTTCCTCCTTAGCTGCGTTCTTTCTTAATATTTTTCTCCGCTTTTTTCATCCACAGCTTCACTGCCACTGCACCAAAAATCAATACAATACTTCCCACCACCGCTGTTGGCATATTACTCTTTATACCGCTTTTCTTACTATCAATGCTTTCTGGTTCAGTTTCTTCCTGTTCCCCGCTGATTTCATACAACAGGTTATATAATTTTTTCTGCCTGTTTTCATGCCTGTTTTCTTCCCAGTTACTTAAATACTTTGAATAAATATCATCATACGACATTTCCGGATATTTATTCTTATATATCCGTAACTGACTCTTTAATTCCATTCTCTGTGGATCTCCAAACAGACTTTCTTCTACCGGATTTTCTGTATTCGGAATATACTCTGGAAGAGACTTCACATATTCCGTCAGTTCATCATCAAATTCTGTCACTCTCTGGTAATTACCGTCCATTCCCACATGATAAAATAATTGCTCATAACTGTAATCTGGATACTCCTGTTTCAAAATATTTAATGCCTGCTCTATGCTTTCCCAGTATTCCAGATATTCATCCGTATCTGCCCAGTTTAATATTTTTCTGCAGAGGTCACAATATTCCTGTGCCGTCATATCTTCCCTGAATTGAGCATAATTTTCCAATTCCCAGTTACTTTTATCATCCAGAAGATTTCTTCCCTGAAAATACAAAATCTCATTTGTCTTTTCGCCATACAGTTTGAAAAATTCTTCTTCCGGTAACAATCCATATACGCGAATAGCATTATTACTTTCTGCTATCTCTATGTAATTTACCGAAAGCTGTTCTTTTTTCTCCCATATATTTCTTAATTCTTCATAAAGCTGTTCATAAGAGTATTCTGCATCTTCACATTGATATCCCAGTTTCTCCAGTTCATCCCTTCTGTCCTCATTAATAAGGCTTACACATACCTGTCCTTCTCCCCTGATATACACACCTCCATATTCCCCGTTACCCAGATTCGTTCTGAGGTAATCTATCTTTTCATTTACTTCTTCTGACTGCTTTTTTGTATCTTCAAAAAATACTTCAAATTTATCTTTTTCTGCATCAAGTACTATTTTTCTCCCGCTTATTATATGATAAATATATACTCTTCCGTTTTCTTCCATACAATCATAATTAATTCCCGTACTGTCCTTTATCAAAAACCGGTCTGTTGCCTGACTGTTGATTTTTACTGTCAGGCACACACTGTTTTCTATCAGATCGTTTTTTATCTTATTTGCCGATAATTTCTTTTCCTGACACATCCGATTTATTTCTTCCAGTGTATCAATGCCTACCCACGGATACATGGAAGTTACCGACTCAACCTCAATACCTCTATCATTCTGTCCGACTGCTTCACTCCCATAAGCAATGTTTTTATTTATCCCCAGTCCAATTATAATTAATATCAGCCAAATCATCATTTTCTTCATGTAATCACCCTGATCCTTATATATTTCACCTGCTCTTTTGTTACTTTGTTTCCTGTACTGTTTTTTCTCCGCTTTCTTCTTCATCCATATCCAGACTGCCGCTAACAATATAATGATTACTCCGGCTGCAATGATTCCTCCCGTGTTTCTTTTCGTTTCTTTTTGTTGGTTTTGTGCTTCTCCTGCTTTGCTTTATTCCCTACTGCTTCTCTCGATTGCAAAACGATACAGTTTTATTTCTCTGGAATTTCCAGGATGAATTGCATATCCGTCTATCTCCACTAAAGGCCATACATTTCTTCATCAAAACACCTCCACACCATTTTCCCATCTTTTCAGCCGCATAATGTCCAGACACATAAAATACAGCAAAAAATAATCCCTGTTACTAAAATTTTTTCTTCCATGCTTACACCTCCGAATAAATATTTTTACCCCCTCAATATATAAGTAGGATTTTATACCCGTTTGGTTGCATTTTATTTCCATCTTTTCCCTTTTTTTGACATTTTCGCTTCTTTTCACAATTTTTTCATATTATTTTTGTGCAATATGCTATAATTTTTTGTATAAAAAAAGCCCCTTACGTTTTTATCCGTAAAGGGACTTTGAAAATACTCTTTATAAAACTGAATTAGTCGATTGAGTAAGGCATTAAAGCAACGTGTCTTGCTCTCTTTACAGCTACTGTTAAAGCTCTCTGATGCTTTGCACAGTTTCCTGTGATTCTTCTAGGAAGGATCTTTCCTCTTTCTGACACATATCTCTTTAATTTGTTTGTATCCTTATAATCGATAACACCGTTCTTGTCTCCACAGAATACGCAGACCTTTTTTCTTCTACGCATAGGTCTTCTCTTCATTGAAGTTTCGTTACCGCTCTTTTTTACTTCATTTGCTGGCATAATATTTAACCTCCTGTTTAATTCTAATTAAATGGCAGTCCTTCGTCTTCTACACCGTCAGGAATGTTCATAAATCCATCTCCTACGGCACTTGTCGGCTCAGGTCTTGCAGATGGCTGTTCATACCCGCCTCCATGATAGGAATTGCTGCTGTCTGAAGCCTTGCTTTCTGCAAATTCAGTATTTTCTACAACAACATCTGTTGTATACACCTTATTGCCGTCCTTATTTGTATAACTGCCTGTCTGAATACGTCCTTCGACTACAAGTTTTGTTCCCTGGCGAGTATATCTTTCCATAAACTCTGCTGTTCTTCCAAATGCTACACAGGAAATAAAATCTGCTGACTGCTCATTTGCACCATCACGTTTAAAACGTCTGTCTACGGCAAGCGTAAATCTTGCTACAGCAGTTGAGTTTTCACTCTGCGAGTATCTGATTTCCGGGTCTCTTGTAAGTCTTCCCATAAGTATTACTTTATTCATATTACATCCTCCTGCTGGACATTGGTCCGAGGATACACTTACATCCTATGACGTTTGTCCGAAACTTAAGCTTCCTGCTTAACAACTAAGAATCTGATTACATTTTCCATGATACGAATGTTATCTTCAACTTCGTTTGGACAATCTGTATTTTCTGACTCGAATTTGATGAAGTAGTAATATGCATCCTTCATCTTCTGAATTTCGTAAGCTAATCTCTTCTTACCCCATTCTTCAACATCTGTTACTGTTCCACCGAAACGTACAATATATTCTTTTACCTTTTCGATTACAGCAGCTCTTTCTTCATCTTCGAGCTTTACGTTAACAACTACTGCTAACTCGTACTTATTCATGTCTTTTACCTCCTTTTGGTCTTTGGCCCGCTCAGCATGAGTGAGCAAGGATATTTATTAATATACCACGAAGAAATATTTTATCACACATTTCTACTCCACGCAAGCACTTTTTTACAATAACTCTAAAAGTTGCTCTTTTGAGAAATCTGCGGAAGAAATACTGTCACTTTCCATAATTTGTTCCGCCAGCTCCTTCTTTTTATCCTGAAGTTCGACAATTTTCTCTTCAATGCTGTCCTTCGCAATGAGTTTGTACACGGTTACAACATTTTCCTGTCCTATTCTGTGTGCCCTGTCCGTTGCCTGATTCTGAACCGCGACATTCCACCACGGATCAAAGTGAATTACAATATCGGCAGCCGTCAGATTCAGTCCGGTTCCTCCTGCTTTTAAGGAAATGCAGAATATATTTACATCATTGTTCTGTTTATCGTTAAACATATCTACAAGTGCCGTTCTGTGCTCCTTCGGTGTATCACCGGTCAGTATATAGTATTTTATGCCGTCCTGCTCGAGATGCTGTGTCAGATTTTTCAGCATACTTGTAAACTGAGAAAACACCAGTACCTTATGACCGCCTTCTATGGCATTTTTTATGAGTTCCATGCACATCACCGTCTTTGCAGACTCTTCCTTATATTTTTCATACAGCAGTGCCGGATCACAGCAAATCTGTCTTAACTTTGTCAGTTCCGACAATATCTGTATCTTCGACTTTTTAAACTCACTGTCGCTCTGTTCGTTCAGCATCATCCGTATTCTCTGGACATGAGCCTGATAGATTTCCCACTGCTCACCATCCATCTTTGCAAACATATTTTTCTCTATTTTTTCAGGAAGAAATGCCAGTACATCTTTTTTCAGACGGCGCAGGATAAACGGCGCAATCATTTTCTGTAAGAATTGCAGCTGCTTTTCGTCATTATCTATGACGATTGGCGATTCTATCTCTTCCCGGAATTTATTATACGGATATAAAAATCCCGGCATTACATAGTCAAAAATACTCCATAACTCGCTGAGTCTGTTTTCTACCGGAGTTCCGGTCAGTGCAGCCCGGAAGCCCGCCTGAATTATTTTTACAGAACGTGCGACCTGGGTATTATGATTCTTTATGTATTGTGCCTCATCTATAATTTCACATTCAAACAACTGATCTTCATAAAATTCCACATCTCTCCGAAGTAAATCGTAAGAAGTAATTAATACATCATATTCCTCTGCCTGTCTTACTTTTTCTTCCCTTTCCTGTGCATTTCCCGTTATCATCAGAGTATTCAGATCGGGTGCAAACCGCTCTATTTCAGACTTCCAGTTATATACCAGGGAAGCCGGGCAGATTACCAGCGACGGATGTTTTTTCTCATTTTCTTTAGTATTTTTCTTACAGTCAATCAACAGAGTGATTACCTGAAGTGTTTTTCCCAGTCCCATTTCATCTGCCAGAACCGCTCCGAAGCCACATTCTTTCAGTATTTTCATCCAGACAAATCCCTGCTCCTGATATGGTCTCAGCACACCTTTCATTTCTTCCGGAACTGCGGCTGACTCAAGGGCTGCATTCTTAACACGGCTGACCAGTCTACGGAAAGAATCGTCATAATGCGTATCGAGATCATAGAGTTCATTCAGTCCGGATTCAACATACATGGAACGGTATTTCGGTATTTTTACCTTTCCTGTAAGAAATTCCTTTTTGGAAAGGTGCAGCTTCTGTCCCATCTCTGTCAATGCCGAAATCTGTGAATTTTCCAACCGGATAAAATCTCCGTTTTTTAACCGGTAGTATTTCTTTCTTCTGTCATATCTTGCCAGGATTTCTCCTATCTGCTCCGGTGACATCTCATCACCGCTCACTGCCATCTCCAGAAAATCTCCTTTTACCGATATTCCAAGATGGATTTTCGGTGCAGCATTTACACGGATATTCCGGATTTCATCGGATATAAATACCTGTCCGAGTTCCTGCATAATTGGAATTCCTTCTGTCAACAGTGCATATAATTTGTCATTGCTGTCACTCAGCACCGGACATTTTTCTTCCGGATCAAAAGCATTGAACATATGATATAATCTTGTCGCTGCTACAGCCGCATCCTGCATATCTGCATTGCTTCCCGGCGGATATCTGTCGAATATATTAACACCTTCTTCTGAACCGTCCTCATAGGCAAATGCCTTACAGGTAATTACATCCGGTTCCGGCGAATCCAGATAAATCCTGATTTTCACCCTTTTCCCCAGGTACTGCTCTTCATCAAAATTACTGTGTACCTGTACATTACATACTTTTCTCAGTTCTGGCAGTACTTCCCTGACAAACATCGGAATATCCTGTTCTGCTATAGTTACTCCTGTTCTTCCGAATATGCTGCTGTACTCCAGCCATTCTTCCAGATGTTCACATTCCGTCCTTCTGACCTTGTATATACATTCTGTCCCTACGAAATAAATATAATTCTGACCGCACAAAAACCGCTGTCTGTCCATCGTTACATCAATTCCATCCGGTGTTTTAAAAACCATTGCCAGCAGATTCGGTTTTTCCTCCCGGACATTCAGCCTGACTGTATCCATTCCGCGGGTAACTGTAACCTGCCCTTCACCTACCGCATTAAAAAATGCGTCCATGAGATTGCCCCTTATCAGAATGCTTCTTTTCTGCAGATTTCTGTGTTTCTTTACATTTTCTGACTCAGACACTGCAATAAACCGCATGAGATTCTGTGAATCTTTATCATATGCACTGATGGTATTATAATAAGATAATGTTTTTCCGAACTTTGTCTTTGCACCTTTTATAAATTCTTCCGCAAAGGTTACAACACTTTTTACGATATATAGATTATGTATTCCAACCCGGAATTCCACATCCAGTGTTTTATCAACGGCTATCTCGATTTCCGGTACTATTTTTACCTGCCCTGTAAGATCCGGCTGGATATACCCTGCCCGCTTTTCCAGTGCAAAACGCTCGAGAATATCCAGAACTTCCGGATCTGTCCGCTTATGGAAGCCCTCAGCCCTGACTGCAACCATGTTGCTTCCGTCCCTCTGCCTGATGTATTCCAGAAGCATTGCAACACAATGTCTGCACAGTTCCTCACTTTTTGCCCCATCCGCACAGCTGCATTTTACTTTTTCTATGCTGCCTGTAATCTCATCAACAACTGCTTCCGCATCAAAATTCTCAATATTATTTCCTTTGATATTTGCCCGTATTTTTACCCGATGTTCTTTCTTTATTGGCTCTGTATGAAAATGTTTTACATTCCCAACCTTATAAATTAATTCTCCCCTTGAAAAGGTGTTTCTCTCTACACACCGGATCGATATATCATCTACTGTAAACATTTAATGCCTCCCTCATCATTCTGTATGGTAAATCTTTTACCTTGTAGTATACTATTTTTTGACCTAAATATCAAGCTTCACGACACCAGAAACCGAAATTACATTCTCCTCTTTCCTTGAATAAATTTTCCCCCTCATTGCTGCCTTCCGCCTGAAAAAAGTCGGTAAATCCAAACTGCTTTGCCGTAATGGCAGAGTTTACGCAGAAATTGCCCGGAGTACCAAGATAGTATTTTCCTTCACACTCCCCCGTTCCCTTAAAAAATATAATATACCGGTAGTTATAATATCCGTTGAGTAGAAATTTGTTGGAAGCCAGTCTCCAGTATTTTCCCGGAAACCATACCATATCATGCGGTTTTAATTTTACGCCGTTTGTACTTTGCCCATTTATACTGATGACACATTTTGGAAATACATGGAATATTTTTTCCTGCCAGCTTTCCGTATGACTGATCCGTCTATTTTCCTCTTCGTTTATATTGCACGAACAGCTTTGTGTCCGGGCATCCCCGCTTTGCGTATGCTCTGCCATCTCTTTCTTTTTTTTCAGGCACTCTTCATCATATTCATATATGGTGTTTTCGTCCTGCTCCTGCCGGATGGCTTCTGCCTGCAGCTTATTTTCATTATGTATTTCCCCCGGCATTTCACATTGATCCGGTGTTATTTCCTGCTGTCCAATGCCCCCGCAGGCAGCCTTATCCATCAATTTTCCATCGTAAATCAGCACTCCTGCCAGTTGATCCATAGGAAATCCGTCCTTTTCCTGATTATATTTATACTCATATTTTAACTGCATAACTCCCTGATTTAACTCTCCTTTCACGATTTTTTCCGTCTTTATACGGTCGCTGTCTTTTCCCAGCAGACAGATCCACTGCTCTCCCTCCATTTCCGGTAAATCCATAATGTGAATATCCAGTTTACAGATGTCCTCCAGCAGATTCATTTTGATGTATCCACAGTTTTTTTTCCTCTGATTATCTTTATAATAACCGAGATAGATAACCATCCTTTTATACATTTATTTTCTCTCCACTAAAAAAGTTCTCCATAAATCTACTATATTACGAAGAACTTCTATTTATTCCATTATTCCATTACTTTTCCATATAATAAATGATCGGTCCACACACCATTTACACAGAGATTTTTTCTGCACAATCCTTCCTTTAAAAATCCGCATTTTTCGAGTACCCTGACCGATGCGTAATTCTCTTCCTGGACAAATGCTTCCAGCCGGTGCAGTCCGAGATATTCATAGGCAACCTGGCAGATAGTATTTACCGCTTCTGTCGCATACCCCAGATTCTTTTTCCTGACCGCCATCTTATATCCCAGGATTCCGCTGCAATAGGGGCTTCCTTTTATCTGCCCCACCGACACAGTGCCGATAATACTATCCGGTTCATTTTTTTCAAATATATAATATCTGAGATATCCTTTTTTCATGGATGCTTCATATTCATTCTGAAGAATATATTCCTGATAAAATTTTGTAAAATAAGCCGATGGTTTCTCTGCCTCATATTTTGAAAAATCATCCCTGTTTTCTTTCAGGAAGTCCAGTACCTGTTCCGCCCATTTTTTATTCAGCAGACGCAATATAAGCCTGTCTGTATACAGTTCTTTATACATCACTTTTCTTTTCCCTGCTTTTCTCTCTTAATTCTTTAAAAAACTGTTTTAACATCTGACTACATTCCTCTTCCAGAATTCCTTTTTCCATTTCCACCTGATGATTAAACTGAGGAACCTGTAGAAGGTTCAGAATCGAGCCTGCACAGCCCGCTTTCGGATTCATGCAGCCAATGTATACCTTTTTTATTCTCGACTGTACGATCGCCCCGGAACACATCTGACACGGCTCTAAGGTAATGTACATTTCGCAGTCATCAAGCCGCCAGTCTCCCATCACTTTTGATGCTTTTTTGATGGCATTTAATTCCGCATGGCTTAATGTATTCTTATCCGTAATTCTCCTGTTGTATCCTCTTCCAACGATTTTGTCCTGATATACGATCACACAGCCGATTGGGACTTCGCCGATGGCATATGCTTTTTTTGCCTGCTTAATGGCTTCTTTCATGTATTTTTCTTCTCTGGTCATGCAAGTTTTCCTTTCAAAAAAGAAACTGATGCCTATCACATCAGTCTCTTTTACTATAATAATCTGTAATTATTAATTACTTATTTTCTGATACTTTAATTGTATCAACAGCTGCTGCTCCAACACCTCTTCCTCTTAACATATAGAGTCCGTCTAATTCTGTTGAACCATTTGCTGTTACATTTCCACTATACAGAACAGTTCCATTCTGATCTGTAATTGTAAGTGCAACTGTATTTCCGGTTGTAACAACAGCCTTTACTGTTACCCATGTATTACTTGCAATTGTCACAGTAGCATCACTGTCGTTAATCGTATATACATTGGAATTTGCACTTGCTGCTAATTTTACCAGGTATCCTGCTGTAACTCCATTATTATTCTTAGCTGTCGCATCCGTTCCCGTAGTTGTGATTACAAACTGGGAAGCAGAACGGTTTGCAATGTTACCCGGTGTAATCTTGATATCTGTTTCGATTGTGTAATTTTCTGAAACCGCACAATCAATCGCAGAATATGCACCTCTGTTTCCTGATGCTGTTGTATCAGCTGCAAAGTTTACATAATTTCCATGGGAATCTCCATCATTCTTAATAGATAATGCACTTGCTGCACTTGCTGATGACCATGCACTGATCTCAGTCTTATTATAGCCCTCATAGTATACATATTTTGATGTATCTATTGTTTCCGTTGGATATGCATAGCATACGATATTGCTGATCGTTCCGTCATACTGAAGGTTTGGCCACCAGTTACCCCAACCGAGGTTCAGGGTTGTAGCACTGGAATTTAACCACTTAAGGACGTTGTTATATCCGTCAATCTTATTTCCACCCTTTGTTGTACCAGCATCAACATCTTCATTCGTATATGCTGTTTCACCATTTACACTTACCTTATAACCTGTTGGAAGGAAGTCAATTCTTATATGAGCTCCTTTTCCTATATAGTCTTTCTGAAGTGCCCAGTCTGCCATGTTTGCATCATAATATCCGCCCAAAGCATTGTAACCCAGATAAGAACCACCTGTGAAATACAGCTTGCCTTTACCACTATCTGTAAATGATACGATATTGTCAAGTCTGTCCATTGTTCCTGTCAGTTCTACATCAAACTCAATGGCAGCTCCATTATAAATCTCAAGTCCGCTTGTATTTTCAGAATTAAACGGATTTGGAATTGCATAAGTTCCTTCTTTTGCATTTGTTAAATCAATTTTTTCGTTTGTGTAATATTTTGCAATTACATATGGATCTGTGTCATTCTCTGGTGCTGCATTGACTGTTACATCATAGGACTTTGTCTGTGTATAACCATTGTTTTCAAATGTTGCAGTTAATGTAACGGTTGTGTCTTCTTTTGGTTTTGTTAATGTACCATCTGTTGCGATGACATCCGGATTGCTTGAAGTCCAGCTAATCTTGGTTCCAAAGATACCCTCTGTCGGAAGTGTTAAATCATCCATTGCAGTAGATGCTACGGTCAGCTTGTCTACAGCCATAACAGTTGCTCTCTTACCCTGTAACTGTTTGGAGAACCATACTTCTTTCTCATCGGTTCCAAGTAATGTCAGACACATGGTATCTTCGTCTGTTCCTTCAATAATCTGACGAACAGCCACACCCTTGTAGGTCTGGTTATTCATATTGATTGTAACATACGATGTTCCTTCTGTCAGACTCCATGTTCCTGTGTATTTTCCGGAAACTGTTCCATCACCGTTCAATGTTACTTCTACCGGCGATATGTATTTCAGATTTGCATAATCAACATTCTGTTCATTGATGATTACATCATATGTTCCTGCAATCTTAGCTGCACTGTAACCATTTTCATTCAGTGTTTCACCTGAATAACAGTAAGGAGCTGCCACTAACCAGCCCTCTTCATTCATGAACAACTGATGTGTTTTTACATAATGTCCTTCTGTACCATCATTTGTTCTGGTATGATAGATGACATATGCTTTTCCATCGCTGTCTACAAATGCTGAGTTATGTCCCTGTGCAACCTGGGCAACATCCATGGTATTCCATTTGTACTGTGTCATAAGACGTACACCTACAGTACCGCAGATATTGTTTGTTCCTGCTGTATATCTTGCATTATCACCGGAATAATCCTTATATGGTCCTGTGATCTTGTCCGAGCGGAACACTCTCATGTTATATCCGCCGTTTGCAGTCAGTCCGCCATAACTCATGAAGAGATAGTAATAATCTCCTACCTTCTGGATATAAGATGCTTCACCGGAACAATGCTGTCCACCTGCAATCTTTAATCCCTGGTAGATATCAGATTCATTATCAATGGTTGCATAGGTATAAGTATAATCTCTTAAACCTGTCTTGCCGTCCAGTTTTAACATATAGATACCGCCGAACCATGAACCATACGTCATCCAGAGATTTCCGTCATCATCATATAATACGCATGGATCGATTGCATTCATGCTGTATGTACGGTTGCCATTTCTGTTCTGGAGATATCTTGTCTTTGCTGCATCATCAAAAGTTCCTGCTGCCTTGCTGTAATCCGTAAGTGCAGCCTCTTCCGCACTGGTAAATCCGGAATAAACAACCGGTCCTACATAAGTCCAGTTTCCATCCAGGCTGTCTGCAGTCAGAAGTACGATGGATGTATACCAGTTATCACCGTTTACACTCATGTACATACACCACTTGCCCATCTTTTCGTTCCAGAGTACGTCCGGTGCCCAGAGATTTCCGGAAACATCATATGTTGAACCCGCTTTTGTTCCTCTTGCTGACCACTCGGCTTCTTTTGCAAATAATGTCTTATAATCTGTATTGATATTATTTGTAAAAGTTGTCCAGTTACATAAATCAGTGGATTTTGCCCATGCCATATGAGAACCGAAGATATAATATGTTCCTGTTTTCTCATCCTTTACCACACTCGGATCATGTACAGAAACTGCCCCGTTTGTCTTTGTAACTGTAAGGTTCTCAATTGCCTCTATTCCAAGTACATCTTTCTGAACCGCTTCCATATCAAGAATATCTATGATTCCATTACGATTCACATCTGCATTATTCTGATATACTTCCAGAATCTTATTCAGTCCCAGGATATCCTTCTGGATTGCCTCCATATCGAAAACATCTTTTTCTAAATTGCCATCTACATCTCCAAAGTTTGTGGTATAGGAAGTAGATGTGTCTTCTGCCTGTACTGCTCCTGCTGCCATGATACACATCATCGCAGAAAGCAGTGTCACTTTCTTTCCAAATCCTTTCATTTTTCCTCCTTTATAAATACAACCATATTTTCATTTTTCAACCTCTATACCTCTCTCAAGTATAATATAATTTGTCTAAAAAATCAATTACATTTTATAAATTATACAGCAATATTACCATATTTTTTATGCTATACTTAATCCACAGGATGGCGGGAAAAATCAGGATCCTGTTCTTATCTGCTTGACAGCATTTTGAGATATACCCAGCCAGACACAAGGAAGGAGCTTATATGAATATAACAGTTTTTCACTTTATTGGTATTTTAATTACACTTATACTTGTTGCCGCTGTTGGGATCTATTCCGGAAGCAAAGTAAAAAATGCTTCTGATTTCACAAATGGCGGTGGAAAATCGGGCAGCCTGATGGTCTGTGGTGTCCTGATGGGCGGACTGATCAGCGGTCAGGCTACTATCGGCACTGCACAGCTTGCATTTTCATTCGGAATGTCAGCCTGGTGGTTCACACTCGGCATCGGCATCGGCTGCCTGATTCTTGCCCTGTTTTATGTACTTCCACTGAGAAGCAGCAGCCACGTTACACTTCTTCAGGTTATTTCTGATGAATACGGAGAAAGTGCCGAATATCTCGGTTCTGTTTTAAGCTCCGTCGGTATCTTTATCAGTATTATCGCACAGGTAATTGCCGCAAGTGCACTTCTGACCTCCATCACGCCACTGTCACTCCCACAGTCAGCACTTTTCTCCATTCTTCTTATGTCTGTCTATGTTATTTTCGGAGGAGCATGGGGTGCCGGTATGGGCGGTATCTTGAAACTGCTGCTGATGTATCTTTCCTGTGTTATCGGTTTTGTTTCTGTCATGTATTTATCCGGCGGTTTCTCCGGTCTGACATCTTCGCTGAACAGTGTCATGACGCAGACTTCGCTGTCCAGTCTGTATGATACAGTTTCTGATACTGACGTTTCAAAACGCTTTTTTAACATGATTGCCCGCGGGCCTTTTCACGATCTCGGCTCATGCCTGTCCCTGATCTTCGGAGTCTTATCAACCCAGACGTATGCACAGGCAATCTGGTCTGCGAAAAGCAACAAAGCGGCAAAAAAAGGTGCATTGCTTACTGCGGCGCTTACCCCGCCCATTGGCATTGCCTGCACTTTTATCGGACTGTTTATGCGGACTCACTACATTACCACTGCGGAACTGACAAGCCTTCAGGCTTCAAACCTTGCCATTCCGAAAGGATTAAAGGAACTCGCGTCTTCTTCCCAGGTATTTCCTGCCTTTGTAATTGACTATATGCCTTCCCTTATCGGCGGTTTTATCCTCGGTGCATTGCTTCTCGCCGTAATCGGAGGCGGCGCAGGTCTTTCCCTCGGAGTTGCAACCATACTGGTAAAAGATATTTTAAACAAATTTATTCATTATAAGGACCCGGATGCAGTCCGGGAAGTTATCACTACCAGAATTACCATTTTGTTTGTGCTGATTCTGGCAGCCCTGATGGCTATTATCCTGCCGGGTACGTTTATCAATGACTTCGGATTCCTTTCCATGGGATTACGCGGTACGGTTGTCCTTATTCCACTTACCTGTGCTCTCTTTCTGAAAGGAAAGATTCACCGCCATGCGATTCTGGTGTCCATGATTCTCGGCCCTGCTGCCGTGTTAATCGGAAGATTTCTGCCGATGCCTTTTGATTCGCTGTTTCTGGGAATCGCCGTATGTCTGTTCTGCTGTATGGCAGGGAGAAAAAAAGAAGCCGCTGTGCATTAGCACAACAGCTTCTTTTTCTATTGCCACTATATTATTTTCCCGATTTCTTAGAATAAACCTGCACCCTTATTGATTAATAAGAATAACGGAGCAAATACGAGAGATACGATTGTCATAAGTTTGATCAGGATGTTGATAGATGGACCTGATGTATCCTTGAACGGATCACCTACAGTATCACCTACAACGGCTGCCTTATGAGGTTCGCTTCCCTTACCACCGTGAGCACCGCCCTCGATGTACTTCTTTGCGTTATCCCATGCACCACCTGCATTTGCCATGAAGATAGCCATAAGAACACCTGTTACTAATGCACCTGCTAACATACCACCAAGAGCACCTGTACCAAAGATAACACCCATTACGATAGGAGCTGCTACTGCGATAACACCAGGGATAATCATTTCGTGAAGTGCTGCTGCGGTAGAGATACCTACACACTTCTTGTAGTCCGGCTTGCTTGTTCCGGCAAGGATTCCTTTGTCTTCCCTGAACTGTCTTCTTACTTCTTCAATCATCTTGTAAGCTGCTTTTGATACAGATTCCATTGTGATTGCTGAGAAGATGAATGGGAGCATACCACCTACAAATAAACCAACGATAACCTTAGGATCAAGTAAGTCGATGGCATTTACACCTACTGCATTTGTAAAGGATACGAATAATGCAAGTGCTGTAAGTGCAGCAGAACCGATTGCAAATCCCTTACCGATAGCTGCTGTTGTATTTCCAACAGAGTCTAACTTATCTGTGATGTCACGGACACTTTCTTCCAGTCCGGACATTTCTGCGATACCACCTGCGTTATCAGCGATAGGACCATATGCATCTACTGCGATAGTGCTTCCGCTGGTTGCAAGCATACCAACTGCCGCAAGTGCGATACCGTAAAGACCATTTGCACCGCCGCCTGTTACAAAATATGCTACGATAATACCGATTGCAATAAAGATAATCGGAATAACGGTTGACTTCATACCTACTGCAAGACCTGAAATAATGTTTGTTGCAGCACCTGTTTCAGACTGTTCTGCAATCTTCTTTACAGAACCGTATTTGTCTGATGTAAAGATTTCTGTTGCCTGTCCGATGATAAATCCTACCACAAGACCTGCGATAATTGCTACTGCTTCATTAATTCTTCCAAACATTGTGTAGCTTAATACACAGGAAGCAATGATAACGATTACATATGCAATGTCACTTCCGAGGTTTAATGCTTTCTGAGGATCAGAACCATCTTTACCCTTAACGAAGAAGTTACCAATGATAGATGCCACGATACCGATTGCAGCAAGAATTAATGGGAAGAAAGCACCCTTTGTAGGATCTGCGCTGTATGCCAGGATACCAAGTGTGATAGCTGAAATGATAGAACCTACATAAGATTCAAAAAGGTCAGCACCCATACCTGCAACGTCACCTACGTTATCACCTACGTTATCAGCGATAACAGCCGGGTTTCTAGGATCATCTTCCGGAATACCCGCTTCTACCTTACCAACAAGGTCAGCACCTACGTCTGCTGCCTTTGTGTAAATGCCACCACCTACACGCGCAAATAATGCGATAGAGGATGCACCAAGGCTGTATCCGAATAAAATATCTGCATCTTTTGTAATCAGATAGATTATGCTTACACCGACAAGTCCAAGTCCTACTACGCAGAGACCCATAACGGAACCGCCCTTATAAGCTACGTCTAATGCACTGCTCATGCCGCCCTGTTTTGCAGCATTTGCTGTTCTTACGTTTGCATCTGTTGCTACGTTCATACCGATATATCCGGCAATGATTGAGAAAATAGCACCGATCAGGAAACAAACTGCTGTCATCCATCCTGTTGCAATACCATCAGAACCGGTAAATAAACCGATCAGTACAAATAAAACTACGATGAAGATGACAAGAATCTTATATTCAGCGAATAAGAATGCCTGAGCACCTTCTTTAATGGCACCTGAAATTTCTTTCATTCTGTCTGTGCCAATTTCTTTTTTCTTGATTACCTGTGTTAAAACGATCGCATATGCAAGTGCAATCACAGCAATCACAGGAACAAGCCAGATTAAATTTTCCATTTCTGCCTCCTTAAATACTTTTAAATGAGAAAATTTTTCGTATGCACATTCTGTACTTGCACACAATAACTTTCATACTATATCATTAAATAGAGTAAAATGTCAACTCAAACCACTTTTCTAATCAAAAAAATAGAAGTTTACACAAGTTTTTTTCAAAATTTTAATATTTATAAGGCATTTTTCATAGTTTTTATGATACAATCAAAGCAGGTAAAGACTTCTTTGCCGTACTCATGGTTTATATAATAGGAGGCTTATATGACAAACTGGCTAATCAAAACTTTCATCAGGGATGCAAATGCTCCCAATACCGCATATGGCAGAATGTTATACGGAAAATTATCCGGTTGGGTCGGTATTATCTGTAATTTTCTTCTGTTTACCGGAAAATTCATTGCCGGCAGTGTTTCCGGCAGTGTTTCTATCATGGCAGATGCGGTAAACAACCTATCCGATGCCTCGTCCAGCATTATCAGTCTGCTCGGCTTCAAACTGTCTTCCCGTCCAGCAGATGAGGAACACCCCTTTGGACACGGACGTTACGAATACCTCTCCGGACTGATGGTATCGGTGCTGATTATGGTAATCGGTGTCGAACTGTTAAAGAGCAGTTTTGAAAAAATACTCCATCCGGCCCCGGTTGAATTTAACGTATTAATTGCCGTAATTCTGATTGCTTCCATCCTAATCAAATTATGGATGGCATTATTTAACCAAAAAACAGGAGAGCTTATCCACTCCCAGACATTGATTGCAACCGCCACCGACAGCCGCAATGACGTAATCAGTACACTGGCGGTTCTTACAGCCGCCGTTATCTCACACCTGTCATCCCTTAACCTGGATGGCTTTATGGGGCTTGCCGTAGCAATCTTTATTCTCTACAGCGGCTTTGGACTGATTAAAGATACTTTAGATCCCCTGCTTGGCAAAGCTCCGGATCCGGAACTTGTAGAATCCATACGTGAGAAAATCCTCAGCTATCCGGGAGTCCTCGGCACCCATGACCTCATGGTCCACGACTATGGTCCGGGCAGACAGTTTGCCAGTGTCCATGTGGAAATGGCTGCGGAACAGAATGTTCTGGAATGTCATGATATTATTGATACGATAGAACGTGATTTTAAGAAAAACTTTAATTTACATATGATTATACATTATGATCCGGTTGTAACCAATGACCCGGCTGCCAGAGATCTCCGCCGCTGGATTTCGGACGAAGTGAAAAAAATCGATCCCGGTCTTAGTATCCATGATTTGCGTGTTGTTCCCGGAAGCACTCATACCAATGTTATTTTTGACTGTGTCGTTCCACACAATCTCAGTGTCAGTGCATCCGAAATCACAAGGAGAATCACAAAAACGGTTGCAGATAAATATCCGGGGTATGTCTGTGTTATTACCATAGATGCCAGTTTTGCTGCTATTCCAAAATAACCAGTCTTATACTTCATCCTCTGTCAGGAATTCAAGCAGTTTAAAAGCACATAAAAATTCCAGTTTTACATCCGCATCGCTTAATTTTTTTCCTGTCAGCTCTTCTATTTTATTTATCCTGCTGATCAGGGTATTGCGATGTATAAACAGCTTTTTTGTCGTAACCGTCATATTGTTATTATTTTCCAGATAAGTTTTCACTGCCAGCAGATATTCGGTCATATTGATCTTATCCGACTGAATAAGCTTCCCGAATATCCTGCTGCAGTAATCCTGCAATTCTTCCCTTGAATTTGAATTTACCAGCAGTCTTAATATTCCAAGCTCGTGATAATGATAACTGGATTTTCTTCCATCGGATTTCTTACAAAAAATCATTGCATTTTTACTTTCCTGTACTGCATCCCCCGTTTCTGCTATTCCACGGTGTATTCCACTATATCCGGCATACAGACTTACTTCACTGTATAAAAAATGCTTCTGGAAAATTTCATCCATCTGCCCGCACAAAAAGACAAAAGCGGAGACCTTTGCCTGAATCCCCTCTTTTAATAATTCTATCTGTAGTTCTGCCGTATCCGCCTGATGAAATACAAAGATCATTTCTCCGCCATTGAGCCACGACCCTATTTCAGCCGTCTGACGGATATAGGGCCAGGTTACCATGGTATCCAGCCCTGTTTCATCCGTTACAAGTGTGATTGTATGTTTAAACCAGTCATGCTTCATAAGATTTCTTAATGTTACCGCCATAATCTTCACTCAACTTTCAAAAAAATCAATATCCGTTATTAAATCAAAAAATATCTGTCATTATTACCGCCGGTTTTTTCTCAAATATAGTCCTTCCTTTTCTTACACTTCGTATAATTCCCGCACGTTCCCGGACTGCTTCAAATTCATTTGGTGCATCGATAACGATAAACGAAGCAGAACTGCCTTCTCTGATTCCATAATCACTGAGATGCAGGGTTTTTGCTCCATTTACCGCGATGTAATCCAGAGCATTCCAAATCTGTTCCACACTCATCAGATGGCTGATATGGATAGCAAAATCCAGCTGGTTCATCAGGTTGCCATTTCCGAGCGGATACCACGGATCCGAGATGGAATCCTGTCCCAGACTCACATTCACGCCTGCTACAGTCAGTTCATCAATTCTGGTAAGCCCCCTGCGTTTCGGATAGTTGTCATATCTTCCCTGAAGATATGTATTTTCCGTCGGACAGGAGATGCAGTTAATTCCGGACTGTGCAAGTTTACTCATAAGTTTGAATGCATAGGCATTATTATAAGAGCCCATGGCACAGGTATGGCTTGCCGTCACCCGGTCCTTTAATCCTGAAAAATATGCTTCTGCCGCTATCATCTCCACAAATCTTGACTGATCATCATCGGTTTCATCACAGTGGATATCAACCAGTTTGTCGTATCGGCTGGCGAGTTCAATGGCTTTCTTTACGGACTTTACACCATCTTCCCTTGTAAACTCATAATGCGGAATACCGCCAACTACATCTGCTCCCATTTTAAGTGCCTGTTCCACCAGCTTGTCACCATCACGGTATGCATACATTCCTTCCTGTGGAAATGCAATAAGCTGGATATCGACTTTGTCTTTTACCTCTTCCTTTACCTCCAGCATTGCCTGAAATGCCGTAAATTCAGGATCTGTTACATCGACATGCGTTCTGATATACTGCACCCCGTTTCTCATTTCCGTTAATATTCCTTTATATGCTCTTTTTTTTATATCTTCTTTGGACAGCTGATGCTTTGAGCCGGACCATTTTTCAATCGCCTCGAACAGAGTTCCGGATGCCGTTTCCTCTGCCGGAATATCCGCTGTATACACATAGTCAAGATGGATATGAGATTCCACATATGGTTCACATACCAGCCTTCCTCCCAGATCCACAATCTCGGCATCGCTGTATTTTCCGGCACAGTCTTTTGCAATCCCGATTATTTTTTCTCCCTCAGTTACGATATCATATAAACCTTCTCTATGTCTTAATTTTGCATTTTTATATGCTATTATTTTTCTCATATTCTTATCCTCTTTTCTTATCCTATTCTTCTCGAACGATATGCTATTATTTCTTTTACGATATAAGTACCAAGTGTAAGAATAATCAGGTACATTGCTGCTACTGCTATGGTCGGATCCATATATGTATTTAATCTTTCCCACATAACAAGAGGCAGAGTTTTGGTATCTGCACCGGATATAAAGAGGGAAGCGGCTACTTCGTCAAGGCTGGTTACAAATGAGAACAGCACGGACGAAATCAAAGATGGCTTTACAACAGGAAGCACGACCTGGATAAATGCTTTTGCAGGGGAACATCCCATGCTCATGGCTGCAAGTTCCAGATTTGGATTTACACCGCCAAGTCCGGAACTCATGGTTACGAACACCATAGGTAAAGCCAGCAGGGTGTGCATCAGTATTAATCCTGTAAAGGTATTCGTCAGTCCTACCACCCACTCACTGTTTTCCCAGAATTTGTCGATCCATTTTGTCACGAATTCAGGTATTGGATAGGTAAAATAATTCAGTGATGTAAATGCCTGCGGTATAACGATAATCGCCGGCAGCACGATAATAAATACCAGTAAAAAAACAATAACTGTAAGCATATTCCGTCCCTCCTTACGCTTTTCATGATCTCTCGGAATCTTGAGTGATCATGCCGGCAAAACTCTGGCATTGAACTTTGACAAGTAAATATTATTCTTGAACGAAAAAATGAACGCAAGAAATAAACATAACTGTCGCTATGTTTCAAAAAATGAGGTATAATAATTTACAGGATTATGCTGCATTCAAAATCAACTTTTTCAGCGGTGATTCAGGTGGCAAATCCCATGCATCCAGATGCTGTAACATCAGGATGTGATAGAGGCGGCAGTACCACATCTTAGTTGAGCGGTGTCTGCCGTCTTCTAGTTTAAAGTCTAATTTCTCACGTTTGTTAGAGCGTTCCGCAGAAGTTCCTGCATTGTATTCCAGTTTCCATTCCTTACTGCTTCTTGGTGGATTATTAAACAATCTTGGATTATCTTTCAGAACCAGATGGACTGTACGTCCATATTTGGCATTTGAGCAAGGTTTTTTACATGTACAGGAAATACAGCCATCGGCGTGACTGATCTTAGGACATTTGAATTTCATTCTGCCTTTAGCAACTTCAACACCATCGCGACGCATACGATATCCAGAAGGACAAATAGGAACACCATCTTTATCAATCGTAAAGTCATTTTTATAAACAGGGGGTCTTCCACCTTTTCCATTAAGGTCGATAAATGGTGTTATATTCTCACGTTTGAAGTATTGATAATAAGGCATGGCATCATGGGCAGAATCTAAAAGTACTTTAGAAACTGAGTATTCAGGAAGAAATGATTTCATCCTGAAAAAAGCATGCAGGAATCCATGTGAATCATGTTTTGATGCACAGGAAAAATGAGGGAATACAGGTAAGTCACTTTGTGAATCAACAAGCATATACAAGTCATATCCGTGATAATAACAGTCACGGGAGGAATCCCATCCGATATCACAGTCAGGCTGGGAAAAATAGCGGTCACAATTACAGTCATGGATCCCATTCTCTTTACATTTGCAGATACGTTTTTTTCGTTCTCTGTGTGAAGTTACAACAGGTGTTCCATCACCCGCTAATGCTAAAGAATCTGCATGGATAAGCCCTGTAGAAACAGAAATCTCAAGGAATTCCTTCTGATAGATTTTAAAGAGAGAAGAATAAGGCTGTTCATCAAGTTTAAAATCTGTTTTCTCCAAGATTGGAAGAAGATCGGCAACCGTAACTTTTTCCACAGAATCAGCTTTTGTACCTTTTGTTTTAGGCTTTTTGACCTTAGTCTTCAGCGGATGGATGTGTGGTGACATATGATCATCATCAGAGTTCCATAAGCGGTTAAAAAAATCATAAAAAGTACCAACACCGGGAGTGTTATCAGGTTCAAATCCACTAAGGATAGCATAAAGAGGATTGATTTTAAGCTGAGCAGCCCACTCTGTTAATGAAGTAACTTTAAAGTCAATGGAAAAAAGATAAGAACGCTGCATGCAGGAAGGAGTTCGTGGAGCTGGTCCGAATTTTGAATATTTATCAGCCATAAAAGTATCGGTAAAAGATAAATCGAGATTCCAAAACCGCTCAATGATATCCCAGGTGGAACGAGCAAGAGCATTTGGATTAGAATAATATTTACGAAGATTAGTAACAACAAAGTTTTGGTAGTCAGCATGACTGCCACAATTAACAGGTAACATAAAAATCGCCCTCCAGTCGATAAAATAAAATATATTCAATCGGCTTCGCCGCAAATTTTGAGCGATTTGTCAAGTGTTTTTGGCAAAAAAAGTGGGGGATTTTAATAAAAAGGAATCAGAAAGCCTTGATTTTACTGGGCTGAAGATTCCGAGAGATCATTTTAATACAGAGGAGGAATTTTATGGAACAGAAATATTGTATTACTATTGCAAGACAGTTCGGAAGCCTCGGCCGTCAGATCGGAAAACAACTTGCCAAAGAACTGGATATCGCCTACTACGACAGGGAACTGCTTGAACACGCTGCAGAATCCATGGGACTTCCGGTTTCTTCACTCGCCGATCTTGACGATAAGATGTCCGGTACATTCCAGAAAATGCTGTACCCCTTGGGAATCAGTTCCTCTGCCACCCAGAGCAAGCTGTTTGAAGTACAGAAAACCATGATTTTAGATGCAGCCAACAAAAGTTCCTGTGTCATTGTCGGCAGGTGTGCAGATTATATTTTGAAAGATTTTCCCAATGTACTGAATGTATTTGTTTATGCAGATTATGAACAACGTCTTTCAAACTGTATCAGCGACCTTCATTTATATCCCGAAGAAGCAAAGCACCTGATGAACAATGTCGATAAAGCACGCAGGCTTTACCATAAATTCTATACCGGCTGTGACTTTGATGGCATTGCCGGAAAACATATTTTAATCGACAGCGGTGCATTTGGCCTGGATGGATCGGTTGCCCTTCTGAAAAAAGCAGCCAGTCAGAAATTCGTATTGTCGAACCCATAAAAATATGATATACTCCTTTTTGCTGTCACTCCCATACTGACGCAGATGGGAGGTGTAGCCATATGTCAACACTGTTTTCGTTTGTCATATCAGTTGCCGCTAGTGTGGTTGCTTATTACATATATAAGTGGTTGGATAACGACAAGAATGACAGCAACAAATAAATAAGCACAGAATCAAAAAAGAGCATCCAATATCTCGGCAGGTTTGGATGCTCTTTCTGTGTAGTCACACAACACTGTTTTCTTATCCGGCACATTCTGCGCCTGACAATATTATAATATGCAGTACATAAAAAATCAATACCTGATTTTTAATTTTTCCATATGCAGCCAACCATACTATTCTTCAACATATGTTATTTGCTGGGGTAGCATCTTTTGCATTTTGTAAAATATCATTTTCCCCAAATTCTCTAGTGATCCTAAAAGCAGAAAATATCAATTTATACGAAAAAAGCACTTCCCCAAAGCTCATGCGTCTTCAAAAAAGTACTTTCAAGTGCGCGATCAGGGGTTCGAACCCTGGACACCCTGA
>ENA-OPSJ01000586-OPSJ01000586.1-human-gut-metagenome-genome-assembly--contig:-NODE-586-length-32214-cov-3.250941_pt1 | contig 32214 bp, 38 predicted proteins | sample MGYA00241801_ERZ501893 | MGnify/ENA primary metagenome ERZ501893 (study PRJEB25962, sample SAMEA2042219) | human gut metagenome | biome: human gut; feature: human-associated habitat; material: faeces...
TAATATTAAAATCTGAAAAATGCCTATGAGAAAGGAGATTTGTTAACCTAAAAAATTGGAGGATGTCGGCAAACACCCTCCAATTCGAGATCTTCTGTCATTTGGCGGATATACCGAAGGTTGGGCTACATATTGTGAAATGCTGAGTTATTACTATTCCCCGCTTTCTCATGATATGGCAACACTTCTCCAACATAATGCCTCCGTCATTCTCGGACTTTACGCCCTCGCCGATATGGGCATCCACTATGACGGCTGGACTCTTGCTGAAACAGTTGCCTTTTTCCGAACCTATGGAATCACGAATGAAAAGACAATCGAGGACATTTTTGATCTGATTGTCGCAGATCCCGGCAATTATCTCAAATATTACATCGGATATGTGGAATTTCTGGAATTAAAGAAACTGGCAATAAAAACCTGGGGAGATGATTTTACCCAGAATCAGTTCCACCAATGCATCCTCGATACCGGACCGGCGCCATTTGAAATTCTACAGAAGCAAATTAAAAATGCGTATTAGCGGAAGAGTTTCAGGGGAAAGTTTCAAGGGAAGATTTGACTCATGCGAGTCAAATCTTCCCCTCTATCATATCCAGATATTCTCCTTTATCGATATGCATCATACTTACCTGATTCTGATATCTTCTAAATCCGTACACACTGTCCACATTTCGGATCAAGGACTGCAGCCGCTCGTCCGGTACGCACACAATCAACTGTAATTCCAGTTCTCTTGCGTAGTGCAGGCAGACTTCACTTCGTTCTTTGTCCATTTTGGAAAATGCTTCATCCAAAAGTACCAGTCTTATCTTGGAATCGCGGTTTGTCTGCTGCATATAAAGCATTGCAAATCCAGCCAGAAGTGCCACATATTTCGGGTTCTGTCCTTCTCCTCCGGAATCACGCCCTGCCATGTCATCGACCGCATTTTTTTTCACATTTCCATCTTCATCTTCCACTCGTTCGTACATACTGAAGGTCAGATAATTCCGGTAATCCACGTACTGCTCCATCTGCTGACGGTGCTGGCTTAAGGACTTGGCATCTTCATCTTTCGGAGGCATGAATTTCTCCGTCAGGCGCAGGATCTGTTGCTCGTACTTCTGATAAAATGTGTCTTCGCCAAGCGTGATCTGTCCGTCGAAACCATCATCGTCCAGCACTTTGCTGTCCAATTCCGGTGCCATCAGCATCTCATAGAACTGTCCATTTTCATTTTCTGCCGGAAGAATATCAATCTGGTAAATACTGTCAGAGAATTTAATCTTTGCCAGCATACGGTTGATTTCTTTCCTGTGACGGTATGCCGCTTTGATTTCACCGTGGATCGTCGCGATTACATTTTCACGAAGCGTATGATAGATCAGATCATACTGTTTCTGAAATTCATCTTTATACTTCGGCTCAAAGTCCTGTCTGCATTGATTCAAAATCCTGTCATAAGAAACATTTTCGTGTTCTACACCTGTCAGGCCATAGGATGGATATGCCTGATTGAACTGATTTCTCGCACGGGTCAGAAGATCACGTACTTCCTCTTCCTGCTTCATCAACTCTTCAGATTCTTTACTTTTCTTACGTCGGTATGTCTGCTCAGATTGTATCTTTAATGCTTCCTGGACTTCAGTCTGCAGTTCTTCATTCGGTACAAATCCCTGCATCAGGAAATCCATACGATTTTGGAAATTCACAATATCCTGCTCTGCCTGTCCCTGTGTCTTGGCATAGCCCAGTATTTCTTTCTGAAGCTGTTCAGATATCTTCTCAATTTCCTGGATTTTTACTTCTAATTCTGTCTTCTGCTGATTGAGTTCCGCAGTTCTGCTTCCTTCACGAAGCTCTCGCAGTTCCTTCTCCAACTGATCCTGTTTCTCGTAAAATGCCTGCAGTTCTTCTCCTGCCCCGGCCAGATGCAGGATCTGATCTGTGCTTTGGTTCAGCCGCTCAAATCCCTGGGCTGCTTTCAGGCTTTGCTGCATCTGCTGATCTTGCAATACTTCTTCACTTAGCTTCAGAACCTCATCTTCCATTTCACGAAGCTTTGCCTTAGAAACCTTCGTTCCAATACAGGCATATTTTTCGTAATCATTTTTCTTCAGATGACGGAAAATGTAATTATTATAGGAATAGCAGTCGGCTGTCACACCATTTCCGGAGGCACGGAGTTCTTCCTCTGTCTCGCATTTGGCAATTCTTCCGAGATAACGGCGCAGGCACTGGTCCACGTATGGTTCTTCTGCATGAACAGCCTCATAGATCGAATTGTCATGAACTTTTGGCTCGGACTTCACAATTGCGGTCGTATCTAACAGATCTACTTCATCAATCCCACCAAGATATTGAAGCTTACGAAATACTTTCGCTGCATCAAGGGCGTACTCCGGTGCGGTCACAAGACTGTGTTTCACACGCCCCATACGACCTTCAATCGCATTTTTCCACTTCTCATCTGTAATATCAAAAAGGTCTGCGAAAATGTTGACGTGAATGGTTCTTCCATATTGTGTGCTCAGACGGTTCTGTAACTCCTGCCTTGCCTGTTTTAACTCTTTTCGGTACGGTTTGCGGTCGTTTTTCAGATCCTCCACCATTTCCTTTTTCTCTTTCAAAGCTGTATTTTCCATACAGTAAATATAGCTTTTTTCAGCCAAAAAAGCAATAAAGTCAGTTATCCTCCTGATACAATGAAACAACAAGTACCGTCATATCGTCCCGGATCGCACCGGCAGCTTTGACCGCCAGCTCCAGAATGCCTGTTGCAAGATCCGTCGGATTTTCCGTTTTCAGCCGTTCCATTCCTGCCCGCAAAAGCTCCGGTCTTTCATAAAATTCCTCCGCGATACCGTCGGATATCAAAATGACCGTATCTCCCGATTCCAGATACAGCACCTCATCAAATTCCGATGGCACAGATGACAGACCAAGTGGCTGCCTGTCCGCTGCGATTTCATGGATCTGCCCATGTCTGATCCAGTAGGAGGCACTTGCACCGCACTTATAAAAATGACATTCCCCCGTATACTGGTTCAGCTCCATCAGATCCAGAGATACTGTCCGCTCTTCTTCCCGGTTCATAAAGAAAAGCTCATTGCATGCCCGGATACAATCCCGCAGAGGCAAAGAAGATTCTATGTACTTTTCCACCAGAGACAATGTTCTTTCACTGTCCTCCCCCGCCAGTACGCCGCTTCCCATGCCATCCGCAATCGCCGCCAGATATGTCCCGTCTCCGAATTCCCGCAGAATATAGTTATCTCCGGACACCTCTTCCCCCTCTTTTGTTGCCTTTGCAAAACCACCAAAGATCCGATAAGTCACTTCTTCCTGAAAACAGACGACTACAGGTTCACTGTGGATATAAGCATGTCCTCCCACGGGCAGCATTGATTTATGCGTGATTTCCGACAAAAGATCTGCTATTTCCATTACATCATAGTAACAGCGGTTCTCGGACTTTACGACCATTCCGATCTCCAGATATCCGTTCCGGTTGCTTGTCCGGTAAAACTCCAGGACACTGATCCCCTCTTCCTTTAAAAGCTTCACGATCCGTTTCTTCTGCCGCTCACAGACAGCGGATCCGGCAAATTCCGTCCCGGCCAGATTTTCCAGCTGCTTTGAAGTATCCATGACAAATCCTGCAAAAATAGTTGTATTTTCCCGCTCCTGTTCGCGCAGCAGCAAAGAAGACCTTGGCAGACATGCTTCTTCTGCTCCCTCGGTTCTTTTCTGCCCTGCTTTATATTCCTGTGCGATCTCCTGTAAAAGCTGTGCGTATCCGATCAGGCGACTTCTGGTATATGTTTCGATTCCTTCTTTTCTTCCCATAGGTCAGACTCCTTTTTCTCTTTTCGGAATCTTAGTATACAGCATGGGCAGTTCAAAATTTGTCAAAATGTGGTGGGCACTTGTTTTTTCTTATTCACAACAGAGACGAGAGACGCTCTGCGAATCCCGCTCTGATCAGTGGTCGTCAAATGCACCGCATAAATGTGTGCATTTTCCTCGTCGCCATAACAAAATAAGCAGAAGCCGATTTATCAGCTCCTGCTTACTTTGTTGTCTTAAATATGATCTCTCCATTATGAACAAGTCCCAGCTTTTCTTCTGCGATCTCTTCCACATAAGAATCTGTCTGGACATATTTTTTCAATTCTTCCAATTCCTCGGCTCTTGCTTCCTCGTCTGCTATCTGCTGCTTGAGCTCCTCCTGTCTGACAACGTATTGATCCTGTTTTTCTTTCAGCTCCACACACTTGATGGAAACCATCAGCATCAACACAATGACAACCGTCGAAACCAAAAACATACCAGACCGATTCTGCCGCCTTCCCCGATACCTTCTACGGCTCATCACGATTCCCCATTTCTAACTGGTTTTTGTGTTTACATAAAGTTATCTTACCTTCTTTTATGTTAGCCGTCAACTTCTTTTTTAGCCGGTTTCTGCCGCTCCTAATAGCCCGCAAACCCTTTATAACTGGGCGTTTTACAAAGTTTAGTGGGATGCTCAGAATACGCACCACTATATCTAGTATGCGACGTATAACTGTTGACATAAAATTTACCAAAAAATCCCTGAAAATTTTTTTATAAAAAAACATACCGGTAGCAAGACCGAACACGGCAAACCAGCGCAGCGTTCCTGCATTCATACGATACAGCAACGAAAAAATGACAATCCCCGCAAAAAGCCAGAACAAAAGATCCTCGATCGCAACCAGAACAGATCCATGCGGCAGTACACGTCTTACAATTCTGATCTGATCGTAAATAAAAGTGATCACAGCCCCTGTTACAAAGCAGAACAACCAGAAAATACCCTGATCTATCACTTCCGCACTCATTATTTAAACAATCTGCCCAAAAAGGACTCTCCCTTCTCCCCATACTGACCGGCATCTGAATAAGTGAATGAGTCGATCTGCCCCTCGATATCAACTTCTCCGCGCTCTAATGTCAGACGGTTTACGTGCAGATCCTTCCCCTTGATCATCAGCATGCCCTGATCTGTTTCCAGCAGGATCTCTGCCAGATCAAAAGAGAGCACATCCGCCACGCCGCTGACCATACATGTCCTTCTGTTTGTCAGCATGACTTTATGTGCTCTCTGCTTTGTCGCCATATTCTCTTCCATGTCATTCCTCCCATATATGATCCCTTGTTTATTCTTTTCAATATATGTGAGAAATCCTGATTTATAACTACAACAGTTTAAACATTTCCTTTGCTTCTTCCTTCCGCACGGTTTCCTGTACGGAAAGTACTTCTGCTTTGACATCTTTATTGCCGAAGTTGATCGTGATCACATCGCCGGCCTTCACTTCCGTACCTGCCTTTGCGACCTTGTCATTGAGCATGACACGTCCTGCATCACAGGCATCGTTTGCAACGCTGCGGCGTTTGATCAGTCTGGATACTTTTAAATATTTATCAAGTCTCATGTTGTTTCCTCTTTTCTCATTATTACTTCTGTCCCATTGCTGCATCAGCTTTACCATGATTACCTATCTTACAACGCAGACGGGATCAGCGCAAGAGGGAAGAAACTGCCCGGCGTCCGAAAAAGCGCGGATATATATTTTTATACCGGTAAATACTCAGTACAATGCCCATCAGCGTATAAGACAATAAAATATTGCCGCCGCCTGCTGACAGGAAAGGAAGTGAGGTCGCACAGGCGGGAAACAGTCCGAGATTGATCATAATATTCAGTCCGGTCTGTGTCAGGAAAACCGTTCCGCATCCACAGCCCATCATGAAGCCAAGCTCATTTTTCTGATGCAGGGCTGCACCGAATACAAGCACAAGCAGGATACCAAGAAGACAGCAGAGCAAAATGCCTGCCAAAATACCATATTCCGACCAAAGATATGTAAAAATATAATCCGCATTCAGATCCGGCAGTTTCGCACCTGCCTGCTGATCCATAGCACCGATCCAAGTTAGCGACTGATAACTTTCCCGGAGTGCTGCAGTCACGTAACCGGCTTCGCCTCCTCCTGTCGCAAAAGTCTTCAGCCGCATAATCTGGTAAGGCGCAAGTATTTGTAATTTGTAGAGCAGGAAAAGCCCCAGTATGGGAAGCAGCAGTACAACAGACCACAAAGCGGTCAGCACCTTCCATTTCGAAACTTTGAACCATCCCTTTGCCACCGCAAGCGTCAGTACAACAGATAAGCAGATCGCAAACGAGAATGTCATGGAAATACTGTTTGCCCGCCCAAGGATCACTACCGGTAAGAGCATCCAGATCAGGCTCTTCAAAAGCCCTCGATAGCCCTGTCCATAATACTGGTACAGGATCGCTCCGTACAATGGTACATAAATAAATCCGAGAAACGGAGAAGAAATGTGATAACTGCCTATTGTAATATAGTAAAGACTTCCATTGGCCATGCTGCCAAATAGGACAGCATATCCCCCAACAAGCAGTATCGCTGCGCCGATCCACTTTGCATATGCGGCGATCCGTGTATAATCCACATACTGCACAATGCTCATCAATACGATACCGGTCATAACAAAGAACACATATTGTGTTCCATCCATATAGGATGTACCATCTCCCAACTGTCTGCTGATCTCCATCTGCAAAAAGGTACCAATCCCGCTGATCAGCGCCACAAATGCCAAAAGTCCCCAAGCGGTCTGCGGCTTATGGACAGTATCCAGAGAGATGCCTGCCTGCACGGGATCTCCCATATCACGTACTGCTGCTGCCCTCGCTTCATCCGGGCTCATACCGTTTTTCAGATTCTCAGCGATCTGGTCCTCTATATGTCCCCTGATCTCTTCTTCTATAAAAGGACGCGCCTTTTTGCTGCGAATCTGTGATAATAATTTTTCTAAATATTCATCCATAGTTACCCTCCGCTATCCTTGAAAAGCCAGCACGTTTGTCACGGCGGAAGCATATTCCTGCCATTCTTCCGTCTTTTTGGCAAGCTCCTGTTTTCCCTTTTTCGTAATGCTGTAATATTTTCTGACCTTTCCCGCATATTCCTGTTCGTAAGCGGTAAGTAACCCTTTTTCCTCCATGCCATGCAGGAGCGGATATAAAGTACCTGCCTTAAGTTCAAATACATTCCGGGATTTCCGGCGGAGTGTGTCGATCATCTCATAGCCATACATATCCTTCTCTTTTAAAAGCCCCAAAAGCAGCATTGTCATACTGCCTGATACAAGTGATTTTTCTACTGCCATTTTTGTACTCCTTTCTCATTATATAGATTGTCGATATATCGGTTATCTATATATTATATCGACCATCTATCTATGTCAAGGGCGGATTTTATTTGTAAGAAGAATCTTGAAATGATAAGATGCATATGCTATAGTAAAGCTAGCTAAGAAATGAAATGAAAGTGTGTATGCACAAACGAAGCCCCAACAGATTGCCGTCTGTTGGGGCTTCTTCTCTTTTTATACGGTAGAGCATCCGCAGGCTAATTGTCGCTATCGTTACCGCCTAACCACTTGCATATGTAGTAGCTGACTACACCTGCCATAACGGAAACAAGAAATGAAATGAATATTTCCATGTATGCACCTCCCTTCTGTTGCCAGAATGAGATGCGACAACGTGAACATTATAACATAGCCACATACATTTTATGGCATCTATGCTACATCTATACTATCTTATACTTTCCCTCCAATTTCCCCTGCGCAAAGTCAATAACATTCTGCGCGGCAATTTCATTCATGCGCACAAAATTTTCCATTGTATAAGAAGCCGTATGTGGGGTCAGGATAACATTCGGAACGTCGATGAAAACAGAGTCCGTGCATGGCTCATGCGGAAACACATCAAGTGCTGCACCGCTTAAATGCCCGTTTAACAGATATTTTTTCAGAGCATCATTGTCTGCAACAGGGCTTCTGGCAATATTGATGAAATAGCTGCCTTCCTTCATCTGTGCAAATTCTTTCTCTCCGAAGAATTTTTCTGTCTGCTTTGTCAAAGGAATATTGGCAGATACGTAGTCACTTTCTGCCAGCAGCTCCTCCAGCGGTCTGTAACTTGCGCCATAAAGCCCTTCCCACTCCGGTTTCGGATGTCTGCAATAATAGAGCACATGCATATCCATGGCATTTGCCCTCTTTGCGATCTCTTTGCCGATTCCGCCAAAGCCGACCAGTCCGATTGTTCTTCCTTTCGCGCCCGGATGCATACATCTGTTCCAAAGTCCTTCATGCATATCCGCAGATTGTGTATGCAGGCTTCTCGCAAAATATAAAATATATGCCAGCACATGCTCCGCAACTGCCGCTTCTACCTCGCCTGTCGTTCTTGCAAGTGTAATACCGAATTTCCGACAGGCAGCAGTATCAACGGAATCATAACCGATGCCTCTCCTTGAGATCAGCTTCAGCTTCGGGCAGCGGGAGAGCAGATGCTCCGTATAAGGCTCCAGCCCTGCGATCACAACCTCCGCGTCTTTAATTCGTTCATAAAGCTCTTCTTCTCCCGCTCCAACGCCAAATTCATGATCCTTACATTCTTCTATTTCATATCCTGCCTGCTTTAGTTTCTTGATCGCCGCTCCGCTTCCGGCGTCAAAATTCCGAGCTACAATGACAACCTTCATTTTGTTACTTTCCTTCTATGGCTTTTCTTTTGTCTGTTCCATTTCTTTTATATGCCTGTCGCATCAGGCAGTCAACTATTTTATACCTATCTCCTATTTTTCGCATTGTTTACTCTTTGAAAGTATTCCTATTGACATAAGTGTTAGGAATTGCTAACCTAAATATGACTAAGCTAACTTATTTTGGTCATATGAATAAACTACGATATTACAGATAGGGGTCAGCTATGAGCCAGACAAGGAATTTCAGAACAGAATATGAAGCTTTTATACAGAAATATCCCTACAAAACGATTAACGTGAACGGGATCAAAGTCAGATACCAATATGGCGGAAAGAAAGACGCACCTGTCCTTCTCTTTTTCCACGGACTGGAAATGCAGGAAATGTGGACAGCTTATGCGATGCACTATGAAAAGGACTATCGATTTTTGAACTATGAATATCCACTTCATACCGCATCCATTGATAAACAGATGGAATTTGCCTATGCGCTTTTGCAGAAGCTTTCCATCAGCCGGGTCATTTTGATTGGTGCAAGCGATGGCGGCATCCATGCACAGATGTTTGCCAAGAAATATCCTGCCATGGTACAGGGCATGATACTGATGACAACTCTGACTTTAGATTCCGATTATTGCCGACATATCAAAAAAGAATGGTTGACCTGTCCGATCCTTTTAACCACACTTCGTCTGACCCCGGCAAAAAAGGAAATGCAGCTTCTTTTGAAAAAATGCGATGGCTTTTTAACCTGTGAATCACCGGAAGATCAGGCATATGGCAAAACCTTTTATGAAACGGTCGCCTCCGATCTGCATTATAAAGAAAAATTTATCCATAGCGTAAAGGCTGTCAATGAGCTGAAAAACTGCAAGCTCTTTACAGAAAGCGACTTTGCCTATCTGCGTGGCAAGGTGCAGGTTCTGCTCCCGGAGCATGACATTTTCACAAAAGAGGATCAGGACAGACTGGCTGCTCTTTTCAGGCCTTTAGATGCACAGATTCTGTCTGTTCCGGGCGGTCATGTCGGCTTTATTGTACAGGCAGACGCTTATCTGGAAAAAATGGATGCATTTCTGAAATGTCATATTGTAAAAGACTGATCTCTACATATTTTGCCTATGCATGGCATCAAAAAACCGGCTGGTTACCATTAGCTTTCTTATCTGCTCCGGGTAACCTTCGCCGGTTATCTGAATTTCGGTGTGTATTTATTGAATTAAAATTTTCTACTTCTGCAGATTAGCTGCTTCGAGTGCCTGATTTGTACTTTCTACCGCCATATCCGCAGCTTCCTTGGGATCGCCACCGTTAAATACGGTTTCTGCACCTGCCATCATATCATTTCTGATCTGTACAAGTGTTGTTACAAGCGGTCCTGCAGTCACTTCATTTACCTTTGCATTGCGAAGCTGATCGGAAGCTATCTTCATCTGCGGATTATCTGTATACAACTGTTTCATAGTTTCTGTATCATAGGAATCCAGATTAACAGGGAAATAGCCTGTATTAGCAGCCCATGTCGCCTGTACTTCTGAACTTGTTGCATATTTTAAGAACTCAAATGCTCCTTTTTGTACATCATCATTCAGATCTTTTGCCATAACAAACGCTCCACCACTTGCATAAACACCCTGTGCTTCTTTATCAGCAAAATGTGGAAGGCATGCAATTCCCACTTCAAATGGTGCAGATCTGATAATGCTGGTTGCCCATGCAGAAGTTGTGATAAACATGGAAATATCACCATTATTAAAGCCAGCATTGATATCATCATCACTTTCTCCGTAATTTACAAAGCCACCTGCTTTATCAAGATCACTGATAAACTGGTAAAATCTCTGGATACCTTCTCCGTAAACAGCCTCTGTTGCTCTTGCTGAACGTCCGTTATCATTATTAACGATCATATATCCGCTGTTTGTAAGAATCTGATCAAGCAAATATCCCCATGATGTAATGGAGAATTCTTTCATTCCCTCATTTGCCTCTGCAATCGCAGGAGCAGCTTCAATGAGTCCTTCAAATGTATCCGGCGGTGTATCGATTCCAGCCTTTTTCAATGCTTCTACATTATAGTAGATTACGCCTGATGATGAATTAAATGGCATTGCGCTCATTGTACCATCTACGGTATAGAAGTTTTCTACCTGTGGCAGTAACTTGTTATCATATCCATATTTATCCATCATGTCACTGATATTCTCTACTAATTGAGAATCGATCATTGCCTGCAGATGCTGATCACCGATCTGCATGATCGCAGGCGAACCATCTTCACCTGCCATATTTAAGAATTTTGCTGCAGCCTCATCATAATCCCCCTGTGATTCGGCAACAACTTCATATGTATCCTGACTGGCATTAAATCCGTCTACAATTACCTGTAACTGTTCTTCCCTATCCCCACTCATAACATGCCATAACAGAACCTGCGTCTTCTTATCGCTTTCTGTACCGGCTTCCTGTGTGTCATCTGCTTTGGCACTGTCAGATGCCACAATTTCAGAAGTTTTTGTCTCTTTCTGTGTTTCATTGGTTGCTGTGTTCCCGCATCCTGTAAGACACAGTGTTGCAACAAGTGCTGCTGCTAAAAGTTTTTTCTTCATTTTTTCTTCTTTCTCCTCCAGTAATGGTTTATAGGTTATTTATTTTAATGCCCCTTTTGTCAGCCCCTCTCTAAGACGGTTCTGACCCAGGAAAATTAAAACCAGAGTTGGTAATGTGACAATCATGGTAGCTGCTGCCACTAAACGGAAATCTGTTTGTGTATCTGAAGATGCCATTTGTCTCAGTCCGATCTGAATCGTACGGACTGTATCCTGCGTTGTCGCGATCAATGGCCACAAATAGTTATTCCAACTGACAAGAAAGCTGTATACACCCAATGTAATAATGCTGTTTTTCACAAGCGGAACAACAACCTTCCAAAAGAAATAGAACTTTCCGACACCTGCCACTTCACTTGCCTCCTGCAGTTCAAACGGGATCTGTTTCATATTTTGTCTCATCAGAAAAATGCCAAATACCGATACCAGGCATGGCAGGATAATGCCTGCATAGGTATTGATCAATCCCAACTTCCGAATTGTCTGGAAATTTGACATCATCAGAACATCCATGGGAATCATCATACCTGACATAAAAAGAGAAAATACAAATCCTCTCCCTTTAAATGGAATAAATACAATCGCATATGCTGTCAATAATGCCAGCACCACCTGTACAACAGTTGTCACAGATGATATGATGATCGAATTTTTCATATAATAAAGCAGATTTGCTTTATGAAACGCTTCCACATAATTTTCAAAATGCAAAGTTGACGGAATGTAATTACCGTTCATAATATCTACATTGTCAGACAGGCTGAGGGACAAAGTGAAAAGCAAGGGGAATACCATAAGCACTGCTAAAATGGTCAATACCGTATAGAGCACTGCTTTCTTACGCCAGGTCATCATTGATAAGTCACCTGCCTTTCCACAATTTTCATCTGAAATAACGAAATCAATGTAACGATAATAAACAGTACAACTCCCTGTGATGCTGCTGAACTGTAATTAAAATTCACAAAAACATCTTTATAGATTGAGTAAACCAGTAAACTTGTACTGTTAGCAGGACCTCCGTGTGTCATCATATCGATCACGCCAAATGACTGAAATGCATTTACAATCGAAATGACCAGTACATAAAACAAAAACGGAGATAATAGCGGAAGAATCACCTTTTTCAGTTTCTTCCAGAAACCTAAGCCGGCAATAGCCGAACACTCCATATACACCTTATCTATACTCTTTAATCCTCCGACCAGAATCAGGTAGCAATAACCGGAATTCAACCAGATTGTTACCAGACTGATAGATATGATCGCAACATGTGTATCTGTCAGCCAGCCAATCTTTTCTCCGCCCAGTTTGGCAATGATCGCATTGATAAGTCCCATAGTCGGATGATACATAAAATTCCAAAACATGGATGCAGCTGCACAAGATATTCCCATTGTAAAGGTAAATATCGTACGAAAAATATTCATACCCTTGATGTCTGCATTCGTAAGCAATGCCATAACAAGTGCCAGAAGAACGGTTCCAGGCACAGTCAGTATGATATACATGATCGTATTTTTAAAACTTATCTTATATAAAGTAGATTTCAGTAAGATCAGATAATTTCCAAGTTCATTAAATCTGATCAGATCACCTCTGGTATTCGTTGCAAAAAAGCTCTGTATGCAAGTCCAGACAAACGGATATAACGTAAATACTATAAAGATCAGCAATGATGGCATGATAAAGACCATTGCCCATTGCATAGTATGTTTGCTTTTCATAACTGGTCTCCTTCCTAGCAGGCAATCACTTTTCCATCTGCTTTATCAAAAATGTACAGATTTTTATCCTGAATGCCCAGTTTCAGCTTATGATCTGTTGTTACCGGAATCTGACCAAACCATTTTGCAATGGCATATTCATTTCCATGACGAAAAGAGATCTGTGTCTCATCCCCGGTATATTCCACACCGGATGCTTCCACTTCTATCACATAATCTGCATTCTCCTGCTCTTTATCCAGATGCTCTGCACGTACACCCACGTAGAATTCTCCATCCGGAAAGTTTCGGATATTTGTGTTTCTGATATTTACAGGAATCGCATCATCCAGAATCAATGTATTTCGTTCTGCACGTGCATGAAAGATATTCATTTGCGGAGTTCCGATAAAAGTTGCTACCAGCTTATTTTGCGGATGATTATATACTTCAAGCGGTTCTCCGATCTGCTGGATATGTCCTTCATTTAAAACCATGACCCGATCTCCCATTGTCATGGCTTCTACCTGATCATGTGTCACATAGACAATCGTCAGACCAAGCATTCTCTGTATCCTTTTGATCTCACTTCTCATCTGCCCGCGGAGTTTTGCATCCAGATTGGATAGAGGTTCATCCATTAAACAAATCGGTGCCTGACTGCAAATACTTCTCGCCAGTGCTACGCGCTGCCTCTGTCCGCCCGAAAGCTGTCCCGGTTTCCGTTTAAGATATTCGGAGAGACCCATGATCTGTGCAACCTTTTGCAGACGTTCCTGCTGCTCCTCTTTCGATATCTTTTTTACATCCAGTCCAAACAATATGTTTTCTCGCACTGTCATATGTGGAAACAATGCATAGTTCTGGAAAACCATAGAAAGTTTTCTATCCTTCGGTGGCAGCTCATTTGCATGTACGCCATCAATCCAGATATCACCTTCTGTCATTTCTTCCAGTCCTGCTATCATTCTCAGCAAAGTGCTTTTTCCACAGCCTGATGGTCCAAGCAACACAAAAAACTCTCCCTTTTTAATTTCCAGATCAATATCCTCTATTACCTTATTTTTGCCATCATAGCTTTTTGCCGCATGTTCGATCTTTATCATATTTCTCATCCTCTTCTTTATAAAAACAACGCATTTGTCCAGGCTGTTTTCCCGTTTTTATCCACACACTCTACACGGATATAGGTTTCCTGTCCGTTCAACGGATATTCCGCATATGTCATATATCCTCTGTGTTCCCATCGTTCCTGCTCCGTTTTCCATCCCATCTGTCCTTTTAAAACAGTAAAACCTGCATTGACTGCTCCACCGCAGATGAAATTGATGCGTTCCGCCTCTGAGCATCTGACATATGCAATGCCATCCTTGATACCCCAGTCATAAATTTCAGGTCCCGATGATGCATAAAAATTTCCATTTGCAAGATTTTCTGTAATGCATTCTGTTGTCAACTCTTTTGCATTGACAACAACCCATCCGCCGCAGCTGTCCGGAATTGGCTTTGTATTATGGTTATCATCTGATGCCACTCCATAGATCTGACGTCCCGTTGCAAGAATACTGTCCCAATCTCTTGTATCTACGCCAAGACCACTGTCCAAAACTGTACTGTGATTATAAATTTCAATTGCCCACACATTTTTTAAATGGATATATTCCTCTGTCGCTACCTTTGACCATAAAGGATGATTATACATTACCAGACAGCCATGCTCACAAAACTCGTCGATCTGCTTTTGTGCGGCCTGTTCCCCATTCCAAGTCTTTTCATATACAAAAACCGGTAGATCTTCTATATCCGCATAAGATGCAGAAGCATTTTTCAACATTTTCTGGGTTCCTGCAATTCCATGGATATGGTGTGTTTTCTTTACTGCCAGAAAGCCATTTCTTTGTGTAAGCCAGTCTTCCCTTGTCATCTTGTCAGGATCTTCCGCATTTCTCCGGATAACTTCTTCTCCCGGCAAAACTAGATTTACAGAGCTTTCCGCTCCGGGTATCATAATAAAATCTTTCCGGTTAAATTGACCGGTATAATCTGCATATTTTTCATGATCACTGATACACAAGAATTGATATCCGTTTTCCTGATACAGTTTTACAACTTCCGCCGGAGTCAGACATCCGTCCGATTCTGTTGTATGGCAATGCAAATTCCCTTTATACCAGCCTTTTTCTCCGGCAAATCCCTTTTTTGTAATGTTCTTTTCCAATTTACTGCATACTCCTTTTCACTAGATATTTTTTATATAAAACAATAGATACCAGAATTGTTACTGCCTCTGCCATGACATATGCCACCCAAATTCCTTCCAGTTCTAGTAATTTAGTGAATATCCACGCTCCTGCCACAAGAAACACAACTGTTCGCAATGCTGTTATTATTGTAGCTTCTTTCCCCGCTTCACATGCATTTAAGATTGTGGAGCAGCTGCTGTTAAAACCCATTGGAATACAGGAAAATGCAATAATGCTGATTCCTCTTTGCGCCAGCATAAAAACATTCGTTCCGGTATTTAAAAAGATCCCCGCTAACTGACCAGCACACAGATGGCCTGCGATCGTAACAAAAACTCCTGCAACAAGAGAATACTTCCATACAAATGGCAATATTTTCTTTACCTTCTGTTTGCTCTCGCCATATGCAATAGATACATAGGGAGCAAGTCCAAGTCCTATTCCAATAAAAACAGCAGCCAGTGCATATTGCACATAACCAATAACTGTATAGGCAGCCACACCATCTTCCCCGCCGTACTGCAGAGCATAATGATTAAACAACCATATCGTTATCGCATAAGATAACTCCATCACTGCGCTTGCACGGCTCAGTTTCTCTATAGATAACACTTCTGTAAAATCCTGTTTCCTGACTTTACAGAAATGGAGCTTTCCTCTTTGTATCAGACTCAATACATTGATAAGCAGTGCGATTGCCATTCCAAGCAATGTTGCGATTGCTGCACCTCTGATCCCCAACTCGAACGTTTTGATAAACAATGCATCTAATACAATATTGATAACACCTCCGGTAATAGAAGAAATCATACTGATAAGTTCTAGTTTTTGCGTTCGCATAACTGCAGCCAGAATTTCTTTTAAAATACCAATCGGATAAGATATAATGGCAATTCTTGCATATATTCTGCAATAATCTATCAACAGGCTTGTTGCACCCAGTTTTCTGAGCAAAGGATCTAAAAACCAGAACAGCAACACCATGCTGATGGCACTTAACAAAAGTCCCAAACTAATAAGTATCGTAAATCGTTTATCCGCTTCCTCTGGTTTTCCTTCCCCAATCGCTGCTGCAATTCTAGTACTACCACCAGCTGCCAGACCGAACCCGATCGCAAACATGACATTTACAATAGGATATACAATATTGATCGCTGCCATGGCATCTGTACTGACACATTTTGCCAGATACATACCATCTACTGTCGTATAAATGGACATGAAAAGCATTGTCGCAACAGCAGCCAGCACACTTTTCAAATATGTTTTCAAGATTGTTCACCAAGGCAATGTTGCATTGGAATTCTATTTGTAAAGGTGGTTATTTCCGTAAAGCCCAGCCTCTGTAAACAATCCATTGCCTCTCTTATCCCTTCTCCTATATATTGTGGTTCATGTGCATCTGAACCGACTGTGATGATGCTTCCCCCACATGCTTTATACAGTCGCAGGATTTCTTCATTCGGAAGCATTTCCTGTAAGGAAACCCGTAATCCTGATGTATTAACCTCTATTCCCTTTCCTCTCCTTACAACAATTTCAAATATTGATTCAAATTGTTTTCTGTATTCTGCGATGTCCAGTTTCCAGCCTGTCTGTTCATGGATTGCTTTCATCGGATAAGTCAGATGTGCCAGCACATCATAATCAGCATTTAAAGCAACCTGATAAATCGCATCCAGATATGTATGATAAAAATCCTTTATATTTATTTGTTGATAGTTACTATAACCAACATCTTCATTTTCCTTTAAATTATGTACGGAACCAAGTATAAAATCCCCATCAAATTCTTTTGCCAGAGCAATCCCCTGTTCCAGATCAATATTGACATTTCCCAGTTCAATCCCTCTTTTTATAATGATTTGATCCTGATACTTCTCCCTGAGCTTTGCAAATTCTGCTTTGGCTCCATTAACCTGAAAACCAGTTGCAATATCCGGTGCTGCAAGTTCAATATGGTCTGTTACAGCAATTTCCTTTATCCCTTTTCTAATACTTTCCTGTATAATATTTTCCAGTGACATTTTACCGTCAAAGGAATAACAGGAATGCATATGATAGTCTTCTTTCATCATGTACTGCTCGCTCCTTTTTGTGATCCGTGAATAATCATATCGCTAAATTTTGTCTGAAAACTATCAGATTTTTGTAAAATCATGTAAATATTTGTTTACATCACACCCTTGTCAATATAAAAGAATGTAAAATCAAAATAAAAAAAGCCAATAAGTCTTAAATTCCAATTTTGTCGGATTTTAAGCACTTTTATTGGCTTTTTTCTCTATATTTTTGTTCTTATTTTTATGTTTTTATTTCAAACAATTTCAATTTGTTTTTTACTTTTTATTATTTATTATGCTTCTGGAATGCAACTATATAGTAAATGATCGTCACTGTCAGCGCTCCCACAAATAGAATAATAGAAGCCCAGCCCGCATCTTTTCCACGGTAAATGCTGATCGTGAGAAACAGGGTAAATACGCTGATCTCCAGCTCCATCCATGCGATCATGGATATCATATCCTGTAATGCCCTGACCGCATTTTGCGGTTTCAGCTTTGACGGCGTATTCCACATGGTTGGCGGCATAACATGCATGATCAGACTGGTCATGCCATTGCAGATCAGCATGATAATAGGAAGAATCAAAAGCGTTCCCGGTGAGCCATATCCGTCGATCTCGCCGCTCATCGTAAAATGCGTCGGTATCTCGTCCGGTAAAGTTGCCATACCAACAATCGCAATGATAAAGCATACAAGCAAAAGTACATAGGACAGGATCTCCAGCACAAGATGCCTTTTTGTCATATATGGTTTGTTCATGTTTACACCCCTTTTCTACTATGGTTGCAGCATCATAAACCTATCAGTAATGAAACAATCGCAGATTGCATCAATGTATATCAAGCTCCGGTGGTACATCCAGCTCGGTTGATACATATTTTCCATCTTTTTTGCGCTGTCTGACACATTCGGAAAGCAGATATTCTATCTGTCCGTTGACAGAACGGAAGTCATCTTCTGCCCATGCGGCAATATCGGCATATAGCTTTTCCGAAAGACGCAGCGGAATCTGTTTTTTGGCGGCCATCAATAAAGACTTCCCGAATTTACGATGGGCTGCGCATCATGGTTGCCGCACAAAACAACTAAAAGATTTGATACCATGGCTGCTTTTCTCTCCTCATCCAGTTCAACGACCTGTTTCTGGCTAAGCTGCTCAAGAGCCATTTCCACCATACCGACAGCGCCGTCTACGATCATTTTTCTTGCATCTATGATAGCAGATGCCTGCTGACGCTGCAACATAACAGAGGCGATCTCCGGTGCATATGCCAGATAGGTGATCCTTGCCTCAACGATCTCAAGCCCCGCATCATTGACCTTGCTCTGGATCTCATCACGGATCCTTGCTGCGACGATCTCGGCGGAACCTCTCAGGCTTCCTTCATCTGCCTGCCCGTCACCTGTCGTATCTACATTCGGTGCCACATCATATGGATAAATCCGCACAATATTACGAAGTGCGCTGTCGCACTGCAGAGATAAATATTCTTTGTAGTTATCTACGTTAAATACTGCTTTTGCAGTGTCTGTCACACGCCAGATCACGGCAATTCCGATCTCGACCGGATTACCGAGACAGTCATTGATCTTCTGTCTGCCGTTGTTCAGTGTCATCGCCTTTAAAGAAATCTTCTTTCCGGAAGCTTCTGCTACAGAAATTGCTGCGCTCTCTCCGGAAATATTGAGTGTTGTCTTGGCTGTCTGGATATCACCGGACTGTGCCAGCTTTGTCGCTGCTGCAGGATTGATCGCACTGCAGAACGGATTGACAAAATAAAAGCCTGCTTCACGGATCGTACCGACATACTTACCAAACAATGTCAGCACAAGTGCTTCCTGCGGCTTTAAAATACGCAGACCGCAAAGCGGGATCCACGCGATCGCTGTTACGACAATGCAGAGAACCATCAAGACAAGTGTGCCCGTACGCGGATAGTTTTCATAAGAGATCGCGAAAAGCACGATGCCCGTGATCGCCAGCGCATAAACTAAAAGCTCTGCCAGCAGAACTACCATACCGTTTTTCTTTGTTGTGTAAATTTTTTCATTCATAGGAAATACCTTCCTTTCTATTTGATATCATAATAATATCACTTTGTATTTATTTGTCAATAAATATTTTTTCAGAACCATCATGCAATCCTCTACAGCAATTTCCAAAAGAAAAAAGACGGGAAAACCCGCCTTTTCATGTCCTGTTATCTGACTTCTTTCTGTTCCTGTTTATCCTTTTCTTTTGATCCGCCGTGTTCCATTTTCCATCCCCATATGCCTGCAGCGATCACTGCAAGACCCATGAGACCGGCAAAAATATTTTCCGCCATTATGATAATCCTCCTTTTCAGACATCATTCATGCGGTAACCGACTCCCAGTTCATTTAATATGTATTTATATTCGCCCGGCTGTTCTCCGAATTTCTTCCGGATATTTGCCATATTGACCTGCAATTTTTTGATACTGCCATAATCGGAGTAGCCCCATACTTTTTTGATGATCTCCGCATAGGTGAGTACTTTTCCTGCATGCAGCGCCAAAAGCTGTACAATATTATATTCTGTCTGTGTCAGTTTGATCTCTTCTCCCGCGATCGAAATTTTTCTGGCATCATATTCGATCTCCATATCATACAGAGAAAAAGATTCCCGCACGCTTTTACCTGTACCCTGAAAACGGCTGTTCCGAAGTGTTGCACGGACTCTTGCCAGAAGCTCTGCTGTTCCGAATGGCTTTGTCACATAATCATTTGCGCCAAGATCCAGTGCTTCCACCTTATCCGACTCATCCGTTCTGGCTGACAGAACAACGATCGGTGTATCATTTTTTGCCCTGATCTCCCGAATAACATCAACTCCATCCATATCGGGCAATCCCAGATCCAGAATGACAAGATCCGGATTATGCGAAAAAAACATTGTCAGTCCATTCTTTCCGTTCTGTGCAAAAATGACCTGATAATCATTCGTCTCAAAGATCATTTTCATAAAATTGCAAATATTCTTTTCGTCTTCTATTACAAGAATTTTATAGCTGTTCACTTAAGCTGTCCTCCTCATCAAGCGTAAATCGGAAGATACATCCGCCTTCTTCCCGGTTTTCCACGGAGATCTCACCATCATGTGCCTTAATAATAGATGCACACACCGCAAGTCCGATTCCCATGCTCTTTTTATTATGATCTACGGGAGCATCCTTGATCTCAAAGTAATCTTTGAAAATGCTCTTTAACCGTTCCCTGGGAATGCCACAACCATTGTCGGTGATCTCAAAAACAACTTTTCCGCCTTCCGTATGAACCGTCAGGGAAAGCTCTGTCATTCCCTGTGCATGCTGCACAGCGTTTTCCAGAATATTGATGATAACCTGCTCGATCAGCACCGCATCCATCGGAATACTGATAAATTCATCCGGGATTGACACGGTTACTTTCTGGTTTGGATATCTTTTCTTAAATTTCACCAGCACAGAGTTGATCAGCTCTTCCAGCACAACGGAATTTTTTTTGAGCCTGACACCTCCGTTATCAATTCTTGTAATGGACAGAATATTTTCAACCATATTCATGAGCCATTGCGTATCTTCTCTGATACCTGTCGTAAGCTGCAGGATCTGCTCTTTTTTCAGATGATCATAATTTTCTATGATCGTCGTACTCGAACCATAGATCGTTGTCAGCGGCGTTCTGAAATCATGTGATACTGCACGAAGCAGATTACCGCGCATTTTTTCCTTTGCGCTCTCTGCCCGCACCTTTTCCTGCCATTTCAGCTGTGTCATTACAGTACTTGTCATGATCGTGATGATCAGCATGATCAGTGCGGATATGATGTTTTCCGGTATACTGAAGTTAAATGCAAAATATGGAAATGCAAATACAAAGTTCAGCGCCAGAACACTCAGGATTGACGCAACAATACCGTAAACATATCCTTCTGTTACACGCGAAACAAGAAATACTGCAAGTGCCATGATCGCAGGCGCTACCATATCAATCGCAAGATAGTGCTCTATGATAATGCAGACAAGCAGACATAAAGACGGTATCAAAACCGTTTTCAGTATGTTTTTTCTTATGTTTTTGTTCATGGTGGCCTCCCATACGATACATTATAAATAGTTACCGGTTAAGAATCAGCAAAGGATGCTTTGCATTCAAAACTGCGGTATGTTATGATTTTTCGGTAAAGCAATATCCGTAAAGATAAAGGAAATAAAGGAGAAATTTTACGAATGATTAAAAATATATTGTTTGATGTTGGAAATGTACTGCTCGATTTCGACCCGGAGCGGTTTTTAAGAGAGGCGGGCTATACAAAGGAGCAGCAGGAAATTGCCATGCGCTGTGTATTTACGCATCCACTGTGGGATCAGCTTGACAAAGGAACGGTCATGGAAAAAGAAGCTCTGCAGGAATTTATCAAGGCAGATCCTGCGCAGGAAGCTCTGATCCGGGAAATCGCCGGGCGCACAAAAGAAACTCTTTTCCCGCTTTCCTATGCGGATGACTGGGTAAAATCCTTAAAGGCACAGGGGTATCCTGTTTACATCCTGTCCAATTACGCCGGAGAATTATATGAAAAAACAAAGCACCTTATGACATTTTTACAATACGTGGATGATGCTTTGTTTTCGTATCAATGTAAAATGATCAAGCCTGACCGTGAAATTTATGCCTATGCCTGCGAAAAATTCAATATTTTACCGCAGGAAACTGTTTTCATTGATGACCGCGCCAAAAATATCGCCGGCGCAAGGGTGTTTGGGCTGCAGGCTCTGCAGTTTACCTCTTACGAAGAAACCTCCGCCGGGCTTCGTGCACTACTTGGCAAATGAAATTCCCATTATGCCTGATGTCAGTGAGCTTCCCGCTATCTACTGTAAACATATCGGTGATCAAATAGTGGGGGAATGCCACCTGCATACAGCTTAGTCAATTGGCAGGCGGAGAAGCTGCCAGCTCAGATCGATCATTTCCTGCTTTTCCATAGAATTTTCAAAAATAATCTTCTGCTCCCGTTTTTCTGCGTGGAGCAGATTTTTTTCTCCCAGACGTCTTTTCAGCTCTTTTGCCGTTCCCATACTGCCATCAATGATCTCGATCCTTCTGTTGCCCAGAAACTCCCGTAGGTGTGGTCTGAGGAACGGATAATGGGTACAGCCGAGCACGATCGTTTCTGTTTTGTCTGTTATGTAAGGAAGCAGATATTTGGAAAAGTAAGCATCCAGAAACTCGCCGTCCAGATGTCCTTCCTCGACAAATTCCATCAGCCCTGCGCATGGCACGGGAATGATATGCGCCTGCTCTTTATACAATCCGAGCAGATTGTGAAATTTCTCCTGCCGGATCGTCATAGGGGTTGCCAGCACTAAGATCTCGCCGCCCTTATACTGGCTGACTGCAGGCTTGATCGCCGGTTCGATCCCGACAAGCGGAAGATCAGGGTACATCAGCCGCAGATCCTTTACCGCCGCACTTGTCGCCGTGTTGCAGGCGACCGCCAGTCCCTTGATTCCCCGTTTCATCAGATTTTCCACCACATGAAAGGTCAGCTCTCTGATCTTTTCCCGGTCTTTCACGCCATATGGCGCGTTTTTGGAATCTCCGAAATAAATAAAATCTTCATTTGGCATGATCTGCACTGCTGCCTTCAGTACACTGATCCCGCCCAGTCCGGAATCCATAAATCCAATCGGCAGTTCTTTTTCTTTGTTTTGTTCCATTTGTGTGTCCCTGTTTTGTTTCTATGATAATTTTAGCAGATATTACTTGCTTCTCTACGATATCCACGAATTGCTCCGCAGCTACGCTGCTCTCGCAATTCTACAAACATTCGGAATTCGCAGATTTGCCTTGCAAATCGCTACTTCCTCATGTTTGACGGGTATCAAATACAAAAGCGCAATCATACAAGTATGATAGCTTTTGTTTTTGATACCCTGATATCGTTATTATAAAATCATATTTCATGCGGCGCAAGCACATGCTGCATATCCGCCGGCATTGGGGCGGTAAACTCCATGCGCTCCCCAGTGATCGGATGCGTAAAGCTGATCTTATGCGCGTGCAGCGCCTGTCTGTCGATCAGTTCCTTATCCGGATTATACAGATAATCGCCGATCAGCGGATAGCCCAGATATTTGAGATGCACGCGGATCTGATGCGTCCTGCCCGTCTCCAGCACAAGCGCAAGCAGGCTGTGTCCGTTAGCTTCCGCTACCACACGGTAATGCGTTACCGCTCTGTCTCCGTGTTCAAAATCTATCATACGCTCCAGGCACGAGCTTTCTTTCCGTCCGATCGGCGCATCGATTACACCGGCAGACGGCGTTACCTTACCCTTTACGATCGCATAATATTCTCTGCTGATCCCCTCTGCCTGCTCTCCCTGCAGGGATTTTGCCGCAACCTGCTGCCCCAGGATCGCACCGCTTACCATATGCTTTGCCACGATCGTAAGCCCGGATGTATCTCTGTCCAGCCTGTTGATACATCGAAACACAAAGGGCGTATTTTTCTGCCTGAAATACCACGCCAGCGCATTACCCAGTGAATTATCATAATTATGCAGTGATGGGTGGATGGGCATGCCCGCAGCTTTATTGATCACCAGCAGATCTTCATCCTCATATACGATATCCAGCGGCAGTTCCACCGGAAGGATCTGCTCTGAGCCCTCTGTCTCGCATATCGTGATCCTGAGCGCATCGCCATCCTGCAGAATGTAATTCTGGTAGACAAACTTTCCGTTTACCTGCACGCTTTCCGGATCTTTTTTCAGGTTGATGAGATTTTGTGTGGAAAATCCTTTTGTTTTCAAAAAGCCACTCACCTTCTGCCCGGGCATCGGATTTGTGATCTTGTAGGTCAGTGTTCGTTCCATTGTTGTTCTTTCTATTAGTATTTTGCATTTTGCTTCTCTTACTTGGTTTTATGAGTTTGGAATTTCATTATACCACCACATACTGCTGTCTGGGGGAAATTCATACTTTTTCTCTATTTTGTTCCTTTTAGTATGAAATTTTTCTCTTTCATAACCTGATTTTGTATCACAGCAATCTATCTGGCTGAATTTTTTCATCCAAAAACGACAATTTGCTTCATTTAAGATGAATCCTTGAAAAATCATGAAAAGCGACATCTTTTTTCTTCATCCAAAATCCTAGAAATTTCAGAAAAAGACGAACTTTTAAAAAACATAAAAATTTCATTCATACATATCATCTAATTTATCGGATATTGGACGAATCCATCAAGATTTATCCCCTGACTGAAACATCCTGTGATAAAACAAACGGGGCTTCGCGATTGCGAAGCCCCGTAAAACATTCTAAACACATAAAGTACATAGCATAACAGCATAAGCTGTTACATACTTATTACATGCTATCCTACAGTCTCTTTAACAGCTCTTCTCTCTGTGCTTCAAAGCCCGGTTTGCCAAGGAGAGCGAACATGTTCTTCTTGTAACTTTCAACGCCCGGCTGGTTGAATGGGTTTACACCGAGGATGTAACCTGATACGCCGCAGGCGAACTCGAAGAAGTAGAATAACTGTCCTAAGTAGAACTCGTTTACTTCCGGTACGTTAACCTTCAGGTTTGGAACCTGTCCGTCTGTATGAGCAAGGATTGTACCGTTCATAGCTGATTTGTTGACGAAATCAACTGTCTTTCCTGCTAAGTAGTTCAGTCCGTCAAGATCAACCGGTTCTTCACCGATCGTGATCTCTTCACGGGACTTCTCGATCTCTACAACTGTTTCAAACATGGATCTTGTACCATCCTGAATGAACTGGCCCATAGAGTGAAGATCTGTGGTAAGATCTACGCTTGACGGGTAGATACCCTTCTGATCCTTACCTTCTGATTCTCCGTATAACTGTTTCCACCACTCAGCTACATAGTGGAAGCTTGGCTCATAGTTTGCTAAGATTTCAATGCCTTTGCCCTTGCGGTTCAGTGCATTACGGACTGCAGCATATTTGAGGGCATCATTTTCTTCGTATGGAAGATTTAATGCGTTTTCTCTTCCGCTTGCAGCACCTTCCATTAACTTGTCGATATCTGCACCTGAAACAGCGATCGGCAGAAGACCTACTGCTGTCAGAACTGAGAAACGTCCACCGATATCATCCGGAACAACGAATGTCTCGAAGCCTTCTTCTGTAGCAAGACCCTTTAAGGATCCCTTTGCTTTATCTGTTGTTGCGTAAATTCTCTTTGCTGCTTCTTCTTTGCCGTATTTCTTTTCCATCATTTCACGGAATACACGGAAAGCGATTGCAGGCTCTGTTGTTGTACCTGATTTGGAGATCATGTTGATAGAGAAATCTCTGTCACCGATGACATCCATTAAATGCTTGATATAAGTAGAGCTGATAGAGTTACCTACAAAGTAGATTTCAGGAGTCTTACGAACTTCCTTCGGAATCATGTTGTAGAAGCTGTGACGCAGGAATTCGATCGCTGCTCTTGCACCAAGGTAAGAACCGCCGATACCGATGACAAGCAGTACCTCTGAATCGCTCTGGATCTTGGCTGCTGCCTTTTTGATACGTGCAAACTCTTCTTTATCATAGGCAACCGGAAGATCGATCCATCCTAAGAAATCATTACCTGCACCTGTTTTGGATACTAATGTTTCTTTTGCATCCATTGTGATCTTTTTCATTAAGTCAACTTCGTTTTCGCTTACGAAAGAAGTTGCTTTTGAGTAATCAAATGTAACTTTACTGCTCATTTTTTTCGCTCCTTTATTTCCTTTTCTGTTATGAGGTTCGTGCCATCTGCCTTCTGTTCTTCATAGGAATATTCCGGCTGATGCAACACATCCGCCAATAATGTTGTAAAACATAACAGTACATGGCACAAAATATGTCCGGCATCAGACTATTATCCTGTCATAAACAAACAGTTGCACACTCTGACATTCCTCAAGTATCTCAAACAGCTTTAGTGTAGCAAAAGAACGTGTATTTTGCAAGCATATCGTGCAATATCGTTTTTTCTCACATTCCCGGAAAAATCTCTTTTACAGTCAAATAGTTTCTGCTATAATGCACTTTGAAGAAGTATATTTTGCTTCTTACATCTTCATATATTTATAGAAAGAAGGGAAACTATGATATATAAAACATCAGGTACTTGTTCAAGTGCGATCAACTTAGAAGTAGAAGGCGACATTATCAAGTCCGTTTCCTTTACAGGCGGCTGTAATGGCAATCTGCAGGGGATTTCCAGACTGGTAGAGGGCATGAAGGTAGAGGATGCCATTTCCAGATTAAAAGGAATCCGATGCGGCTTTAAAAACACATCCTGTCCGGATCAGCTTGCACGTGCTTTAGAATCTCTGGAGGCTGCTAAATCATGAAAAAGATTGTCCTGACCGGCGGTGGAACAGCCGGACACGTCACACCCAATATCGCACTTCTGCCAAAGCTCCGCGAGCTTGGCTATGAGATCCATTATATCGGTTCTTATGACGGGATCGAGAAAAAGCTGATCGCAGACTTTGATATTCCGTATTACGGGATTTCGACAGGAAAGCTGCGCCGTTATTTCGATGTGAAGAATTTCACGGATCCGTTCCGTGTTGTAAAGGGCTTTTCAGAAGCGAAAAAGATCTTAAAACAGATCAAGCCGGATATTGTATTCAGCAAAGGCGGTTTTGTATCCGTTCCGGTCGTCCGCGCTGCTGCCAGCCTGAAGATCCCGTGCATCATCCATGAATCCGATATGACACCGGGTCTTGCAAATAAATTATGCATTCCGGTCGCAACAAAGGTTTGCTGCAACTTCCCGGAAACACTGCAGAATCTTCCGGCTGATAAGGCCGTTCTGACCGGATCTCCGATCCGCGGGGAGCTGACAAAGGGCAATAAGATCGCAGGTCTTGATTTATGCGGCTTTTCTGCCAATCAGCCTGTGATCATGGTCATCGGTGGCAGTCTTGGTGCTGCCAATGTTAACAAAGCAGTCCGTGATGCACTGCCTGCCCTGTTAAAGGATTTTCAGGTCGTACACCTTTGCGGACAGGGAAAAGTGGATAATCTGCTTCTGAATACAAAAGGTTATAAGCAGTTTGAATATGTAAAAGCAGAGCTCAAGGATTTATTTGCCATGGCAGATGTTGTCATCAGCCGTGCAGGCGCAAATGCAATCTGTGAGCTGCTTGCCCTGAAAAAACCAAACCTGCTGATCCCGCTTGTCAGCGGAAGCCGCGGCGATCAGATTTTAAATGCAAAATCCTTTGAAGCACAGGGCTTTTCCATGGTGCTTTCCGAGGATGATATTACAGAAACTGCTCTGACAGATAAAGTACATGAACTGTTCTTTACCCGTCAGACTTACGTCGATAACATGGAAAAGAGCAATCAGCTCGGTGCTATCGCAACCATTACGGGGTTAATTGAGGAAATAGTATGCGACGAATCTCACTAAATGAAGTAACAGATGACATGACTCTGGCAAAACCGATCTATCAGGGCACAAAGCTGATCCTGCAGACCGGCGTAGCAGGGATTCCCAAATATAAGGAAAAACTGAATAATGTCGGTATTTTTTCCGTATATGTCAACGATCCTGTCTCTGATGACATCTCAGTTCCTGACGTGGTATGTGAACAGACCAGAGAAAAATGCAAGGCAACCTTGCGTCTTGTCTGCGATCACCTGCGCCAGCAGGGCAATTTTCATGAGCCGGAGCTGGATGAGATCGTAACTGCTTTATTCGATGAGATCTTCCGGAACAAAAATATCCTGATCTGTTTAAGCCAGATCAGCACAGCGGATGATGCCACCATGGTACATAGTATCAATACAACTATTTACAGCATCCTCATCGGTATTAAATCCGGTCTTCCCACACATGAGCTGAAAGAGCTTGCGGAAGGCGCACTCCTGCATGACCTCGGGAAGATCATTTTAAATGAATCCATCTTATTAAAATCCTCCGCCCTCACACAGGAGGAATTTAATCATATTAAGCAGCATCCATCCCTGGGCTATGAAGCACTGGAGAAAAAGCATCTGCTTTCCGATGCCTCCCGCCTCATTGTCCTGCAGCATCATGAAAGGCTGGATGGCAGCGGATATCCCGCCGGTTTAAAAGGTGATGAAATCCACCCGTATGCACAGATCGTTGCCATTGCAGATGTCTATGATGCCCTGACAAGTGAACGCTGCTACCGGAAAAGCCTGAGCAACTACAGCGCCTGCAGGATTCTGCAGGAAGATGTCCAAAGCGGCAAGTTAAACAGTGCTTACTTAAGTGCTCTGCTTTCCAATATCGCAGTCTACCCAAATGGCATTGTCGTTTATCTTTCCGATGGGACACATGGCATTGTAAAAGCCCAGAATCCGGATCTTTTATATCAACCGGTGATCCGTATCATTGATGACAGAGATCCAGACGGAAAGATTTCTGTGTATGATCTGGATCTTGCCACCAGCTCAGATGTATCTATCATAGAACCATAGCACCGGAAATCTTCCTGTTTTCCGGTCGCTGCGTTTTCACACTCTATGCTCTCTTTACCGCTCACTCATACCGGAGAGCTTCGATCGGATTGAGCTTTGCGGCTTTATTTGCCGTTCCTTCATAAAAGCTCTTCCGGATCCCCTTTAATTGAATCATTGTCTCTTTCATATTACATACCACCCGGTCCGCCGGATCTGCCGGGACCACCACCCGGGCCTCCCATACTACCACCGTCCATCCTGTTTCCGTTACTATCCATGATAAGTGATACCACATCGGAAGAACTTGTATCTGTCTGACTGCTGATCGGGATCTGTACCTTTGTACCTTCCGATATTTCATCGGAGATCACCTGCACGTAATAATCACTTTCCACGCCTTTTTCGACCGTCAGCTTTGTACCGTCCTCGAGTGTCACATAATAACTGCCGTCCGCATCCGTTTCCACACAGTCATACGGAAGTGTGAGCGCATCCTTTGCGGATGTCAGCACAATACTCGTCTTGGCAGTCATACCTGAAACGAAATGTCAAGGACTTTTTAGTACCCCTACCATTCATTGCATGAAAAAAGCCACTGTAGATTTCTCTACAATGGCTCCAAAGTCATTTTTTATTCACTTTTGATTACCGGCAAACTCGTGCCCAAACTGAAATTTGTTAGTGCGATTGAATATCCATTTAATACTCAATCCCTCTTCTTCTTTACACAAATAATGACCGCCATAACAATCATCGGAATCATACTGATAATACCGATATATGCCGGTCCCAGTATTGCCATATTGGAATAATCAGGTTTTACCAGATATGCAAAAATAGTAAATGCATTGGTAGCACCATGCATAAGAGATGGCAACCAGATGGTCTCTGTCTTTTCATATACATAATCAAATAATATCCCCATCATAATAGTAGCGACACAGAACACAATCGGACCAAGTACCGGTGCGCCAATATATTCTTTACCATACTCATATCCAGCAAAAATCATAATCGGCCAATGCCAAGCCCCCCAAATAGTACCACCTACAATTCGACCCTTAGTAACACCCAGCTTCTTCTTCAAATATGGATACAGCGCACCTCTCCAACCGACCTCTTCGCCTAATGCAACAAACATATTTATAAATGGTGCAACAGTTACCGCCTGAATGCTAGTAATTAACAAATACATTGGCATAGTGATACCTTGTGCTTCAAACTGTTCCAACGCTCCCGCTTCCTCTAAAAGACCTCTTAACGTCATAAATTCAGAGTCAAATGTATCCGGGAAAATCACAAAAAACAAGACCCCTCCAAGGATACTTAATAACGCCGGCATCCAAAGGGCAAAGAATACATAACGAAGTTTCCCTTTTAAATGTGGTACCCATCCCATACCTTTTAGTGGGATTCTGGCTATCAGTACTCCAAGAAATGGCATAAACATGGTAATCATCAAGATAACAGCAAACACCATCTGATTTCCATTATTGCTAAAAATACTTGCTATCATTTCTAAAATCCAGGCCAACCCAAATGCGACTGCCATGTATATCACAAATTGTTTCTTACTCAAATTAATTGTTTCCATTATGCATCCACCTCTTTTCTATATACTTCCAAACTCCAGATTCTCCTCCTGCAGGTAGGGCAAGTTAGCTTTCGCGTCTTTGGCGTATGATTTCCAAAGAATGCTTCTAATTTCTTTGGCTGAAATCTGGTATGGCATTCCGGACAGAGATACTCTACCCGCTTGTACCAATAGCCAAACATAATTGCTACACAAATAGGAATCACTGCCATGGCCACAAAAAATGGCAACCAGATTCCTTTTAATATACCAATCACAAAAGTAACAATTTCGACAATTTCTAACGGAATTGCTATGATCAGCATTTTTTTGTACATTTTCTTTCGCTTTTCTTTTTCCTCCATAATCGATGATATGTCATGAATTGTTTTTTGCGACCCATCCTTGAAAGAAGCCAAAGAACTTCTTATGCCTTTAATATTTTCTAATTGTTTCGTTTTTTTCTTGACATCCGCCCGAATATTTTTTTCTTGTTCATCAAGCAAAAGTTCGATTACCTTTTTTGACTCTTCGGATTCCAATATTTCAGCAATATCTTTTATAGAGATATCCAAATCTCTTAAAAAGCAAATCGTTTCCAATGTGGCAACATCCTCTTCGGAGAACAGTCTTCGTCCCCTTTCCGTCAAATCTGTTGGCACCAAAATACCTCTTTCATCATAGTATTGAATCGTTCTTACTGAAACGTTGCACTTCTTTGCAAGCTCTCCTGTTGTGTATAATGACATATCCTGCCTCCTTTCAAGGTCCATATTAGTACATAACGTAGCGTGACAAGCAATATATCACGCTACGTTATTTTTTGATTTTTTCAAATAATCAAATTTTTATATCAAACTAGACAGCGAGAGAAATTCAAATTCACCACCAGCAAATTCAAATCTTCAGTTGCTTTCAATCTCTCCGTAAGACTGAAAGTTTCGTTTTTACTCAATGCTTAAATTTATTCTTCTTTCAAAGCCTTCTTAATCCTACTAAGCGACTCCGGTGCAATCCCCAAATATGTAGCCACATAATGTTGTTTTACAGATTCACATATCATAGGATACAATTTTTTAAAATGAATATATCGCTCTGTGGCATTCTCTACAAGAAATCCATTTTCCCTATATATTTTATAGCGTAATGCATTTTCCAAAAGCATTATATAAACATCTTTAAGCTGATTATTTTCATAAATAATCTTTTTCATTTCCTGAACACCAAAGAACATCAAAGTTGTTTCTTCTAAGGTTTCCCAAGTAACAATGCTCTCCTTCGTTTACAGTTTGAATCAGAATTTCATTATCATATTTAAAGTATGTAGCGTGATTTTTTCCAACACATACATTCTGCATATCAATTACTAACAATGCTTTTTTCACTTTCTTTCCCTCCGTCATCTTCAAATTCATCTAATACTTTGCATTTTTATATGAAATCAATATATGTGCAGGTGCAAATAATAGCGATGCTACAATCAATAATACAGACCTGCTCATAATTCCACTGAAGATGAAAATTACGGATGGAATAATAGATAATGTCAATGCTTTAAAAATCGTATTATTTTTAAAACAAATAATCCATATCACACAATAAAGTATAATTAAAACGACATTTGCTATTAAATATATCGCAAAAGCTTCATCAGACCACCAACCGAACCAGGTTCCAGGAATATTGACAACCATAAATCCGAAACACCCAAATCTTCCTATCTGTTCTACAACTTCAACACCTTTATTATTCCACTTATTTTCAAAACCATCTTTATACTTTAATGTAAAAATAATATTGGGTACCATGATTACTGCTATAAATACTGCCCCAAAAATGTTTATCCACTCCATCATGTTCTCACCTTCAAATTCAAATAAACGCGTGCTTTTATAGCTCGTCTCTCAAACGTGCTTCTATATCAGATGCCGTGTATAACACATCCGTTACAATTAC
>ENA-OPSJ01000596-OPSJ01000596.1-human-gut-metagenome-genome-assembly--contig:-NODE-596-length-31983-cov-7.913493_pt1 | contig 31983 bp, 24 predicted proteins | sample MGYA00241801_ERZ501893 | MGnify/ENA primary metagenome ERZ501893 (study PRJEB25962, sample SAMEA2042219) | human gut metagenome | biome: human gut; feature: human-associated habitat; material: faeces...
GGACCATATTCCGCTGACAACGGTGCTTGCTCCCGGTGTTGTGACCATTACCAATGGCGAAGATGTAAAAGAAGCTGCGGTTCATGCAGGCTTTGCAGAGATTTTGGGTGATAAGGTAACACTGCTGGCAGAGATTGCCGAGTGGCCGGATGAGATTGACATCAATCGTGCCAACGAGGCTCGAATCCGAGCCGAGCGCAGACTCTCATCCCACGAGGGAGAGATTGATGTGGCAAGAGCTGAGTACGCACTCAAGAGAGCGCTTGCAAGAATAGAGCTTAAAGGCTAAATAAAATAACCACCGCTTGTACGATTACGGACAAGTGGTGGTTATTTTGCCATTTAAAAATTTTATTTTATGACTTATTATGAGAATAAATGATAAGAGGATATGATATAAAATGGTTGGCAGAAGTGAAAGTTGTTATGAGAATATAGGTGGTCTTATTCGTAAAGAACGAATTAAACAGGGAATAGAACTTGATATGTTGAGTAAAGGACTTATGACAAAGGGAAACTTATGCCGTATTGAGAATGGAAAACGTGAAGCAGATACTTCAATTATTAAACGTCTTACTGACCGTTTGGGAATGGGCTTTGAGGATGAGGGTACATATATGTTTTACGATGATTATGAGGAATGGAAGACAAAATGGAAAATAATTTATGCTATTGAATGCAAAAATATGTGTGAGGCAGAAAGGCTTCTTGATATTTACAAAGAAGTATATTCCCAAAATGCCGTGAGAAAACAGTTTGAAAAAATGATGCGAATACAATGCAAAACAGCATGTATCGAAAATAAAAATATAGCTGACATTACGGACATATTGCAGATGTATAAAGAAGCTTTAGAACTTACAATACCTGTTATGTCTATGAAAAATTTGGATGAGATGTATTTGTCAATAGAAGAATTGAATATTGTGTTAGAATGTCGATATTGCAGTATGCAAATTACGGATGTGAAAAATAATAAAGAAATTGAATATATAAATTTACTGGAGGAGGTTTTAAAATATTTAGATAAATCAAGATTGAGCATATCTGCTAAGGCTAAGCTATATCCTAAGACGGTTGTATACATGTATAGATATATAATAAAGGATAACAAAGAGATAGATGTAAAGAATGTAAGTACAAAACTTATTGATAAAATGTATGAATTTTGCGAAAAAGCACTTGGTATGTTGTTAGAAGCAGGTATGCGTTATTATCTTACGGAAATATTAGAAATCAGAACTATTTTAATTGAAGCCGGATACGGAGGTAAGGATAGGGACGATTTGCTCAGACAGACGAAAGAGTGGCAGAATGCGATTAGGGCATTGTGTATAGAATATGGAATTTCGCAATACACAGAAGACAGTTGTTATTTTTACAAAGAAAATTCAGTATATAATATAGGCAAAGTGGTAAATACAAGGCGAACTATGTTGGGAATGACAATGAAACAACTATATAGTGGTATTTGTTCAGAGAAAACTCTGAGAAATCTTGAACATAACAGAGCAAGCACACATATAGATATTGCAGAAGAACTTCTTACAAAGTTAGGGCTCCCGTCAGGCTATCAAAGAATGGGAATTATAACCGGAAGAAGAAAATCAATAGAGCTCTATACAAAATGGAAGCAAAAATGTCGCGAGTTTAAGTATGTTGAATGTCGTGAAATTATGTGTGAACTCGAGAAGCAGTTGCCTTCCAACATGGTGAACAGGCAGTTTATAGAATGGGGTAAGGCACTTACATCTTATGAATTGGGAGAATTGAATTATAAAACATTTATAGAAATAATGTGTAAGGCACTCAATAATACTATGAATGTTGATAAGGTATTAAATGCAGATAGTATTTATATTTCAAATAATGAAAAAAAAATAATATATCAGATTGCGGCTAAATACAAATATAATGGCGATGAAAAAATGGCTTATAAATATATGAAACTAATTTGCAAACAGCTTATTAAATATAGCGATATAGAGATAATGGAAAATATAAGAGACTGTGAAATATATATGACTTTTTTTGCCAGTATACTTGGAAGTATTGGTGATTACAATAATTCTGAGGCTGTATCCAAAACAGTGATTAGAGGACAATTAGAATATGGAAGAATTGGAGAAATTCATTGTAATTTATCAAGTATTGCGTGGAATAAATATAAGATAGACCAAGATAAAAAAGCATACAATGATAGGTTGTATCAATGTATGCTTTGGAGTCAGATGTGTAAAGATACTTTTTTTGAAGATAGATATAGAATGAGAATGTCTTAACGTCCGACGTTATACATGGTTTCATCTTCGCATGCGTGCATGACGGCAATATGATTATTGGAATTTTCTTTCTTATTGACAAATGAAAGCATTCCTGATGAAACGATGACAGCAAATAGTAATACAATGACAGACTTCTTCATAGGGAAAAACTCCTTTTTTATTTATATTTTAATCTGTCTTTATTGGATTGTGACCTACCCAAAGTTGGAAACTTCTATAATTGCCAACTTTGGGTAGGTCACAATCCTGATAAAATAAAGTATGATTTAATTAATTTCTAACGTGCGTGGAAATAAAATAAAAATGTAAATACGAAAGGAGCATACAATGAAAAAAGTAATAAACAAAGTAATTTTAAATTTATGTTTAATGGTAGTTTTTTGTGTTTCTTTTATTATTGGTACATCTACGGTTAAGGCGGCAAATAAAAGGGTAGTTGGAATATATAGAGGCGACTTTGTTAAAGGAATTGCATATACCGGAACCATGACATTGGCATCTAACGGATACACATCGGAAATGTATGAAGATATTTCATTATAAAGTTTTTTGTATGAATTGATGAGAAGTGATGTTATTTTTATACATACTCATGGAGCTCCGGGATTATTTACATTTACATCTTCAAGTAGAATTACAGGGAATGAAATATTGTCAAAAACTGTAGATGCTAAAGTAAAATTATTTTATTTATCAGCATGTCAGTCTGGCAAAAAGAGTACTACAAATGGAAATGTCGGAACTGCATTGTTGGAAAAAGGTGTTACATCAGTTGTTGCTTTTCAAGAAAATATATCGGCAGGTTCCGACACTGATGGAATTCATAGGTTCAATTCATTGGTTGTATACAGATTAACTAAAGGAGATATTTTGCAAACAGCATTATCTACAGCATTGTCGCAGCTTTTTGCTGAAAGTGGAGGGTATTATGGGGCTGATTCATATATTATATATGGTGATTCTTCACTGATATTATAAAAAGGAGATGGATGAATTATGAAGAAAAAAATAATATTTATCGCTATGGCTGTATGCGTTGTGGGATTTATTTCGGGCGCGGTATATGTGAGGACAGCGCAGCCCGTAAGTGCTGACGGACGGCTTACGAATAGGGCTTATATTGAGAAGGTTGAAGGTGAAGTTGTATGGTCTGAAGCTCAAAATGCAAAGGTTTGGGATGACGGACGGTATGAGTATACGGTTTTTGACGGTGATTCAGAGGGCGTAATGTATGTGGAACGCATTGCAGATACGGAAAGTATGGACGCGGAATACGTTTATACTGTGGAAGATGAGAAAAAGATAATAGATGCAATGCTTGAAGTTAGAGGTGAGATGGTAAAGGATGTATCACTGGACAATTTTAATTCATATAAAGAAATATATGATGGGTATCCGACAGGAACGGTTATAGCATTTACATACGATGACAATGGCAAATTATATTTTATAGGCGCCCGACAGGGTGATACTTATGATGTGTCAGGTGTTATGGTGGCAGATAATACGCTGTATGATACGGCAGTTGAGGCTGTCATGGAAAAGTATGGGGATGCTAATGTCGTAATTAACACAAAGGCTGATGAGGCAGTTTACAAGATAATAAATGTTCCAAAAGAAGGTTTGTGTTATGAGTACGAGATAGAAGCTCAGTATAAAATTACAGATGAGGATACAATAGATGCAGTGTTCTATCCGAGAATAAATATAAATAATAATACATGTGTTGAGGTATTATCGACTCTGGGATATTAAAATTTAAAATTAATCGGATTGTATAAACTCCGCCATTTGGCATCATACTCTGATAAAAGAATCAGGAGGGATGTGGTGTGAAAAATAAGCTTGATAGCTTATTTTTCGCACATGCTATTTGTGCCGCAGGCGTCACAAAGCAGCCTTTATCGTGGTCAAAATTTGAGATTTTGCCCACGATTCCTCCGGCAAAAAGCATTGCCTGCGGAATGGAGATGTCAAATGAAAAAAATGTTATATGCGGCAATTGTGTTGTGGATTGCTGTTTCGGGGATATATCTGTCCGGTAGAGTAACGAGCCGCGCGGTGTCAATCAGCGCGGCTTTTACTGATTGTGTGAGTGACGGGGAATGGTGCGGGCTCAACACCTGCATCGAAGGCTACGGCAGGTTCGGTGTGTGTTACCTGACCGCACAGGAGAAGGAGAATCTGGTAAAAAATATAGCGGGAGCGCTCGGAATTACATCGCCCTGCGTGATAAGCACGGAATATTCAAGCCGCGGTGTCAAGGACGGAACGGCGGAGGGGAATGCCGTCGACATAATGACGACGGTGTTAAAAAAGGAGAGCATCAACGGAGTGGTGCTTGTCAAGGCTATAACTGAGGAGAGGACGAATGAGAGCGGGAACTACACGGCGACGCAGTATGTCTATGTGAAGATAAATGCTTACAACAATATCGAGTGCGCCGCGGACTACAGGGAGCTCGTGGAGGGGACATTCGATGCAATGGGGATAGAGGGAAATGTCAACATGAACCTCGAAGGCTCAATCGCGGGTGCGCTCAACAGCAATGAGAAGAATGAGCTCGCCGACAATATTTTAAAAAGACTTGATGCGCAGATTGTGGCTGAGAACAGGGACAGCGATATTTTTACGATTTACGCTTATTCTAAGGGAGTGGGCTCCTATATAACTATCGGGGACAGCAAAATCAACATGAATATAGCCATAGGGTATGACGAGGAGCAGAACAGAACGGAGGTGTATTTGTCGTCGCCTGTGAACAGCCTTGATTATTAAATCACAACTGCCCGCAAATTCACAAAATATTTATACTAATTTGGAACCATTTGTGATAAGATTATACGGTATAATTCGTTATGGATTGGCAATTATTATGTTTTACGTGGAAGGAAAATTGCATTGAAGAATTTAAAATATAAGGTACTTATCTCAATTTTGGTTTTTATTCTTGTTGCGGTGGTGACAATAGTGCTCACGAGAGTGACGGAGGAGGAACGCTCGGGGAAGACAGTCATGACCGAAGCGGTACTTCCGATAGTATATATGGTGAGTGAGAGCGGAACAAGCTTCAATCCGCTGCATGGGTATGTGACAAATGTTGATGAGAGCATGCTTCATGAGTGCATCACGCCGCTTCCGGAGGGGAGAAAGCTCACGATTGGCATAGGCACCTACGGTCAGAAGATAACGGGAATTTCCTATGAGATAAGGAGCCTTGACGGCGAGGAGTATTTGGAGAACACGACTGTCACGGACTATAATATAATAACCGGTGGCACGGCAACGCAGGGCGACAATGTCACGGGACAGATGGGCGAGCGCATTGAGGCGGTTCTAAATATCAAGAATCTTCTCAAGGATGACACCGAGTATATGATGAAGATTAATGTGAGCACGGATAAGCAGACTGCTTCGTATTATACGAGAATTATTCTCGGTGACGGACTGTCGCTCGATGAGAAGCTTAACTATGTGCTGCATTTTTCCGAGGTGACCTACGATGACGAGGCGATAAAGGAGATTATTCCCAAGTTAGAGACCAACTCGTCGGGTGACAACACTAATTTAGGGCATGTGAATATACATTCTAAGCTCTCACAGGTGGGATGGGGAAGCCTGTCGCCGGAATACTATGGCGATGTGTGGCCGACGGTTGTTGAGATACAGGGAAACACGGCAGATATACGTCTTGATTATCAGGTGAGCACGCAGGCAGCAAGAGGAATCGACATATATGATGTGACTGAGTTTTTCAGGATAAGACGTGCCGATGCCGAGACTACATACGTTTTAGGATATGACCGATATGTCGACCAGGTTTTTGACGGACTCGATGACCTCAATGATTCGGGAAGAATATATCTCGGAATCACGTCAGGACTTTATGATGAGCAGTTCATGAGTGACACTACGGGAAGAGTTACATGCTTCGTAAGAAGAGGTGAGCTATGGAGCTACAATGCCAAGAGCAATCAGTTTGTGCAGATATTCACATTTGCAGATGATGACTCTCAGTACGATTCCGTAAGGGAAGCATACGGTCAGCATGGAATAAAGGTTCTGTCGGTGAACTCGGACGGGTCCGTGAGCTTTGTCGTGTACGGTTATATGAACCGCGGCAGCCACGAAGGCCGGATGGGAATATCCGTGTGTCAATATGATGCGGAAAAAAACAGCGTTGATGAGATACTCTATGTGCCGAGAAATGACATATATGAGGTTATTGAGAAGGATGTCGAGACCTTGGCGTATTTAAACGGCGACGGCAGATTTTTCATGTATCAGGGTGGCAGCATCTATTCCATATATTATGACACGAAGGAGTATATGGTTGTGTCATCACAGGTTATAGAGGATTCGTGCTTTTTTTCCGAAAAGTATTCAATGTTTGTATACCAGGAGGGAACAGACGCATACAAGTGCGATGCGGTTGATATTATATACCTTGACACGGGTGAGACTGACATGATAGAGGCGGAAGCATCGGAGTACATTAAGACGTTAGGACTTATTGACGGAAATATTATATACGGAAGGATAGATAAGAGTGATGTCATGTTAAATGAAGAAGGTGAGTCGATATACCCTATGTACAGGCTTGAGATTGCTGATGGCTCTCTCAATGTGATTAAGGATTATGAAAAAAACAATCTCAGGGTTATGGGTATTGAGACGGACAGCAATAAGATCGTCATAAAAAGATGTCTGCTTCAGGAGGACGGAAGCCTTGAGGAGACCGGCGATGACCAGCTTATGAGCACAACCGTCACTTCAGATGACACACTCACGACAAAGCAGGTTGCAACCCAGGTAAGACAAAAGGAGCTGTATATAATGCTCACGGTTGCCGTTCCTTCGGCGGATGCTGCCAAGGTTGTGTATCCTAAGAGCGTAAGCTTCAACGGTGAGGCCGAAATGTATATGAGTGAGGTCGTTCAGAGTAATGAGTACTACCGTGTATACGGAATGGGTGAACTCATGCTGACGACAAAAAATCTTGGTGAAGCAATAGTGAGAGCAGATGAGCTTGCAGGTGTGGTTGTATCAACGGATGGTGCAATAGTATGGAACAGATACAAAAAAAACACGGCGACGGTTGCACTTAATGAGAATTATCGTCTGAGTGCCGGAGTAAGTATATCGGGAGCCGGTCTTGATGAGGCATTGTATTATATTGATGCGGGAAAGGTACTAAAAGCCAAGGTTGGCGATGAATATGCGGTTATATATGCTTACGATAAGAACAATGTATCGTACATGACAGAGAGCGGAAGCATCATGAATACCAGAGCGGAAATGGAAGCAGCAATTCAGGAATCGGGCAGGGTTATATATGTGTGTGATGTGGAGTAACAACACTTGACCATATTGAAATAATATTGTAAGATGAAGAGTGACAGATTTTGAGACTGATATACATGAAGTCGGTACAATGTAAGATTAAGCAGCCGCAGAGTGGCAGCGTGGAGGATTATTATGGAATTGACAAACATCAGAGATTTATTCAGAGACAAGGAAAAATATCTTGGAAATAAGGTGACTGTCGGCGGCTGGGTAAGAAGCGTGCGTGACTCTAAGACCTTTGGATTTATAGTAGTTAATGACGGAACATTTTTTGAACCGCTTCAGGTGGTTTATCATGATACGATGGAGAATTTTGCCCGGATAAGCAGGCTCAATGTAGGTGCAGCAATAGTTGTGACAGGTACACTTGTTGCAACTCCTGACGCTAAGCAGCCTTTTGAGATTCAGGCTGACTCAATAGAGGTTGAGGGCGAGAGCACACCTGATTATCCTCTTCAGAAGAAGAGACATTCGATGGAATATCTTAGAACAATAACCCACTTAAGACCAAGAACCAACACGTTCCAGGCTGTTTTCAGAGTGCGTTCACTTATAGCTTATGCTATTCATCAGTTTTTCCAGGAGAGAAATTTCGTGTATGTTCATACACCGCTTATAACAGGAAGTGACTGCGAGGGTGCAGGTGAGATGTTTCAGGTAACAACAATGGACCTCAACAATGTTCCTAAGACAGAGGATGGCAAGGTGGATTATTCCAAGGACTTTTTCGGAAAGCCGACTAACCTTACCGTAAGTGGTCAGCTTAACGGTGAGACTTATGCCATGGCATTTAAGAACATTTATACATTCGGACCTACATTCCGTGCCGAGAATTCCAATACCACAAGACATGCCGCTGAGTTCTGGATGATTGAGCCGGAGATGGCATTTGCCGACCTCAAGGACGATATGATTCTTGCTGAGAATATGATTAAGTACGTTATAAGATATGTACTTGAGAATGCGCCTGAGGAGATGAACTTTTTTAACAGCTTTGTTGACAAGGGACTTCTTGAGAGGCTTAATCATGTGCTCAATTCAGAGTTCGGTCATGTGACATACACAGAGGCTGTTGAGATTCTCGAAAAGCACAATGACAAGTTCGAGTACAAGGTATCGTGGGGCTGTGATTTGCAGACAGAGCATGAGCGTTTCCTCACAGAGGAGATTTATAAGAGACCGCTCTTTGTGACAGATTATCCGAAGGAGATTAAGGCATTCTACATGAAGCTCAATGACGACGGAAAGACGGTTGCCGCTATGGACTGCTTAGTTCCGGGCATCGGTGAGATTATCGGAGGAAGCCAGAGAGAGGATGATTACGATAAGCTTGTTGCCAGAATGGATGAGCTCGGTCTTAAGAGGGAGGACTACCAGTTCTACCTTGACTTAAGAAAGTACGGTTCTGCAAGGCATGCGGGCTTCGGTCTCGGCTTTGAGCGCTGCGTAATGTATCTCACAGGTATGGGCAATATCCGTGATGTTGTTCCGTTCCCAAGAACAGTTGGAAACTGCGACCTGTAATATAATGTCATCGGCATACATGAGCAATCAGGAAGGCGGTCCGAATTGCGTATGAAGAAGGGTCTTAAGATTTTTCTAATTACATCCATAATACTGTTATCAATAATAGGGCTGGGGCTTATTGCCGTCAGCCCTTATTTGTCATCTGTTGCAGAGTACAAGCATAATGCGGAGCAGATAGCTGCATCAAGCAAAACATCAGATTTCCGCAGCACAGAGACGAGCGTTATCTATGATGCGTACGGAAACGAGATTACAACGATAAGTGGAGCAAAAGAGCTGTACTATTTAGAGTCTGATAAGATACCTGACATGGTAAAGAGTGCATTCGTGCTTATCGAGGACAGAAAGTTTTACAGGCATAGCGGAATAGATATTGCAGCGGTTGCAAGAGCAGGAATAGCCAATTTTAAGGCAAAGAGCAAGGTACAGGGGGCAAGTACGATAACCCAGCAGGTGGCGAGAAATGTATATCTTACTCAGGACGTAACATGGGAGAGAAAGATTACGGAGATGTTCCTTGCGATGGAGCTGGAAAAAAAGTACAGCAAGGAACAGATACTTGAGTTTTACATAAACAACATATATTTTGCAAACGGATTATACGGTATAGAAGCGGCTGCACAGGGCTATTTTGATGCACATGTGAGTGAACTCACAATCTCAGAGCTTGCTTTTTTGGTGGGAATACCGAACAATCCTTCAAAGTATGACCCGTTTACCAATTTTGATAAGGCTGTTGAGCGAAGAAATCATATACTTGCGGTGCTGCATGACTACGGGAGCATAAGCGACAATGAATATGAGGATGCACTTGCGGAGGAGATTGTGCTCAGTCCCGGAGGGGAGGAAAAGCATGATTCGGTGGAGACATTTGTGTATTATTGCGCCACACGTTCGCTCATGAAGGCAGCAGGCTTTACATTCCGCGACGAATTTATAGACGATGAGGATGAGGCGGCTTACAGTGAGCTGTACGACGATTACTATTCAAGATTTCAGCTCTCCCTTTTTACGGGCGGGTATCGGATATACACGGCGATAGATATGGAAAAACAGGAGCTTCTTATGTCATCGGTGGATGATGCACTTGCATGGAGCACGGAGAAGAACGATGAGGGCGTGTATAAGCTTCAGGCGTCGGCGGTGTGCATCGACAATGCCACGGGCTACGTCATAGCCATTGCCGGAGGGAGAAATCAGGGCTTGCCGGGATATACACTTAACCGTGCATATCAGAGCTTCAGGCAGCCGGGAAGTGCAATCAAACCGCTTGTTGTGTATGCACCGTATCTGGGAATGGGACATAATCCCGATGAATTGATTGATGATTCATCTATTGAGGGAGGTCCTGAGAACTTTGAAGGAAGATATCCGGGAGAGGTTACGCTCACAGAGGCGCTTGCATGGTCGTCAAATGTGGCTGCATGGAAGCTCTTCGAACAGTTGACGCCTGAGTACGGAATGTCATTTGTGAAGAAAATGCATTTCAGAAAGATAGGTGAGGATGAACACTATATGGCAGCTTGTCTTGGCGGCTGGAGTTACGGAACCAGTTCACTTGAGATGGCGTCAGCGTATGCAGCATTGGCAAATGACGGAATATACCGTGAACCTACGGCGGTAATGAGGATAACTGACTCAAAAGGAAGGCTGATTGTGGATAACGGCGGAAGCGATACGGAAGTCTATGATAAAAATGCTGCGCGGATGGTCAGCAGCATGCTTCAGTACGGAGTTGAACAGGGAATCGCAACAGGAGCCCGGCTCGACAATGCGATAGTGGCAGTAAAAACAGGAACCACAACGGACAATAAGGACGGCTGGACTGTAGGGTATTCGGCGTACTACACGACCGCTGTATGGGTTGGCTGTGACATCCCAAGGAAAATGCCTGACCTTACGGGTGGAACGTATCCTATGACTATATGGAAGAATTATATGCATGCAGTTCATGAAGGACTGGAGCTTGTACAGTTCCCGGAGTATACGGCTTATGATGAAAAGAAAACCTCGGTTGATATAAATAACGATGACATTGGGGAAGATAATGGCGAGAGCACGGAGGAGACGACGCTAAGCATTGAGGAGGTTATTGAATCGCTTGGAGACAAGAGCTATGAGGGCGGTGAAGGCGGCGACACGAACGGCACGACCGCAGGAGGTGACACAAATTCAGGCGGCGGAGCCAAGGGCGACGCAAGCAGCACAACGCAGGGAGGGGACTCAAACAGCACCACGCGTGGCGGTGATGCGGACAGCATAATCCGTGGAGGGGACAATAATGCGGGCGGAGGACAAAACGGAGATATAAGCAGCACCACGCGTGGCGGTGATGCGGACAGTACAATCCGTGGAGGAGACACGAATGCGGGCGGCGGAGCGAGGGGCGATGCCAACAGCACAACTCAGGGGGGAGATATGAACAGCACGACACAGGGCGGAGATGTAAATGCAGGTGGCGTGAGCGGCGACTCGGACGCAAGCGGGAATTTGAGGGGAGATAAGAATGTGGGGGAGTAGCGGGTTAGGGTATATAAAAGCCATGGCACCAAGTAAATTACGTTGGAGCCATGGCTTTTAATTTAATAGGAAACTTTGTTCTATTAAATGGTATATAATATTACTTACTTCTGTACTCCTTAAGAAGCTTCTGGATTCTGTCCACAGGGTCGAGAAGCTTGCTGATTGATGCATCATGGTTGAGTGTATCGATGATGAGTGCGATATACTTACTCATGTCTACACTGATATAGTATGGCTTTGAGAGAAGCTCAGGTGTCTGGTAGATAACGTTCGTTGTGAGAACCTTGTCTATAAGACCTGCCTCATAAGCCTCATCAAATTTCTCAAGACCGTTGGTGAAAAGACCGAATGTACTTGCAAGGAATACTCTCTTAGCCTTGCGTGCCTTGAGCTCTTTTGCCACATCAAGCATGCTCTCTCCTGATGAAATCATATCGTCAATGATGAAAACGTCCTTGCCTTCAACCGAACTTCCGAGGAATTCGTGAGCTACAATCGGGTTACGACCGTTTACAATCTTAGAATAATCCCTTCTCTTATAGAACATTCCGACATCAAGACCGAGCACGTTTCCAAAGTATACGGCTCTGTGTGTACCACCCTCATCAGGGCTTATCATCATCATATGGTCACTGTCGATTACGAGGTCAGGAACATTTCTTGTGAGATATTTGATGAACTGATATGCAGGCTGGACAGTCTCGAATCCCTTGAGAGGAATTGCGTTCTGGACACGAGGATCATGAGCATCAAATGTGATAATATTGTCAACGCCCATATCTGTGAGCTCCTGAAGAGCAAGAGCACAGTCTAAGGACTCACGACCGCTTCTCTTGTGCTGTCTGCTCTCATATAAGAATGGCATGATTACGGTGATTCTCCTTGCCTTTCCTCCGACGGCAGCGATGATTCTCTTAAGGTCCTGATAATGGTCATCAGGTGACATATGGTTCTCCTTACCGCACAGAGAGTAGGTGAGACTGTAGTTACATACATCGACTAAGAGGTATAAATCATATCCGCGCACGGATTCGTTAATGATTCCCTTAGCCTCTCCTGAACCGAAGCGGGGTACGCTGGCACTGAGGATGTAATGGTCTCTCTGGTAACCGGCAAATGCAATAGTGGATTTGTGCTCGCTTTCTCTTTCGTTTCGCCACTGAACAAGGTAGTCATTTACCTTCTGACTGAGCTGCTCGCAGCCCTTAAGGGGAATGATTCCAAGTGCTCCCACCGGGATGGTTTCAAGGTCGCGTTCTTCCTGAAGCATGATAGTTTCCTCCGTAGATGTGTGATAATTGTTATAGTTTCTTCATACGAATGTCGTCACCGAAAATTTTATAGATTCCGTATGACATGGTGAGTCTTGAAAAAATACGTTCGGAGTATGTGTTCATAAGCTCCTCAAGGCTCAGATTCGTTGATATTATTGTTGACAGACCTGCAAGAATTCTTTCATTGATACAATAAAATAATCTGGAATTTGTGAAGCTGTTGGTGAGCTCGGTTCCGAGGTCGTCTATAATAAGCAGCTCACAGTCAAGAATCTGGGAAAATGCATCCCGATAGTCGGCTTCGCTGTTATTATCAAAAGTATATTTTGAAAAAAGATCAAATAAATCTATGGCGGACAGGTACAGCACCGAGTGCCCCCTGCCCAAAAGTTCACTTGCAATGCAGTGGGTTAAGAATGTCTTTCCGACGCCCGTATCGCCGTAGAAGAGAAGATTCTGCCCGGATGGGAAATCGCTTATAAATGCATTGACATCTTTTGTGACATTAATAATATTTTCAAGGGCGGATATTCCGCTGACCGGGTCAACATAATCCTCCGAATACCAATCATAATTGAAGTTAGAGAAATTTTCAAGTAGAAGAATTTTCTTTATGTTGGACTGGTTGTACAGAAGGTCTATTGCAGCCTGCTTAAAGCAGCTGCATTTTTTTCCGTCAATAAATCCCGTGTCTTTGCAGGCAGGACATTCATAGTGAAGGTCGAGATAATCCTCAGGGTATCCGGCGGCAGCGAGAAGAAGCTGCTTTTCTTCGTTGATGGAGGCAAGCTTGTCCGCAAGTCTTGCACGCTTGGTCATGTCACCCATAACGGCAGCTCTTGCTGCCTCGGCGGAGACCTCGGCACTCTCTTTCCGCAAGGCGTCATATTCGGGAAGACGCGCGTTAATCTCCTCGCAGCGCGAGTTCTGCACGGCACGGGCATGACTCTGCTTTGCATCATACATTCTCATAATTGCGTCATACTGTGAATTGTTAAGCTTCATAATTATTAATCCTTAATCAGTCTTTCTTGGTGATAAGCTGCTTTTCAAGTGCATCAAAGTCGTACTTGCGCTGTGTAAAGTTATTAAAACGATTGCTGCTTTTGGTATTGCGGGTGTTAGAGGCAGTCTGTTTATCACTGCCCTGTGTATAAGCATCCTTTTTGGAGGCTGAGCGCGCGGCGTCGGCAGATTCTATATCCGATATTGTATGTACGTTCTTCTTTCTCCAATTGGATAAAATGGTGTCCGTGTACTCAAAGCTTGGCTTGTGAAGTGCCTGAATTGTGCGGTTGCAGGCTTCAATGACTATGTCGGACTCAAAACCATATTCGTCATACCAGCGTGTTATGTAATCAAGCTCAGGTTTACCCGGCATGCGGTCATTGATTCCGAATGCCTTCATTACGGAAAATATTTTCTTGCTGTGAATTTCATGCTGGAGCTTGGCTTGCTCAGCAGTCATCAGACCTTCCTCATGCCAGCTTATCGCGACTCTCTCAAGATAGCGGAAGCTTCTCTTTTCAAGGGAGACACAATATTCAAAAAGGTATTCGAGAAGTTCATCCGAAAAATTGAGGTCACTGTGTATATATATTATTGTACTGATTTCTGAATTGGTAAGAGTTTTTCCGAACAGCTTTTCCGCAACAAAAATAAGCTGGTGCAGGTTATCGTCCTCGTCGCACATGCGCTTGATGGCGGCAGGGGAATAGTTGTATTTGCCCGGAAGAGTCTCATCAGCGGCATGTATTGAAGTCTGTTCGCCAATGGCATTAACTCCCTCAGCGGAAGCGGCAGTCTCCGAATAGCCGTCGTGTCTGGCACTTATCGGCAGCAGGGTTATGCTTGACGGAACATCACCGTCGTAACCTACGGAGAGGAGCCCCGCTTTCTCCCAGTACTTGATGGCACGGATTATATCTCCCTCCGTGTGGTTAAGAAGGTCGGCAATATCCGTAAGTGTGGAAGTGCGTCCCGATGGGTTGGCATACATTCTCAGGAGACATAAATATACCTTGACAAATTCACCGTTGGCGGAAGGCATATATCTGTCCAGAAAAATATTGGGAATTGTTGTCTCGTTGGGTGTGTATGTTGAAGTTAATGTAATAGATGCCATGTTATACTCTCGTTTCTTATTGCGTTCTTAATAATCAACTAGAGTATAACATAGCTTTTGAGGTTTGAGAATATGTTTTGGCTCATAAAATAAAGTTGTGAAATCTGTGGACAGAGCCTTGTGGATAATGTGGATAAAATGTGGACAAGCCATAAAAACAGCGCATTTTAAGGGGCTGTCACTGTGGATAACTCTGGGGAAAGTAAATCTTCGCCCACTTCGAGGATATTACCAGCACCCATTGTTATGACGACATCGCCCTCTTTGCAGTTATCTTTTATGAAGCTCTCAATCTCAGGAAAGCTCTCAAAATACTCGCACGGAGTGCCCTCCTTTGCAATGAGCCTCTGTATGTCAGCCGAGCTGACGCCGTATATGTCCGCCTCTCTCGCGGAATAAATCTTTGCGAGAATCACATGATCGGCGAGCGAAAGAGCCTTGGCAAACTCAGGAAGAAACGCTTTGGTGCGGGTGTAGGTGTGCGGCTGGAACACACACCAGAGCTTCTTGTGAGGATAGTGGCGTGCAGCCTTCAGGGTTGCCGTTATCTCCGCAGGATGATGAGCGTAGTCGTCGATGATTGTGAAGCCGCTGCATACGCCCTTTACCTGAAAACGTCTGTCAACGCCGCTGTAGTCCGCAATTCCCCTTACGGCAGTATCAAGGTCTATTCCGAGAGTTACGGCTGCAGCTATGGCAGCGAGACTGTTGAGAATGTTGTGTTCGCCGGGAACCTTGAGGGCAACCTTGCACCGGGCTTCATTGTTGTATAAAAGTGTGTAACAGTAATCTCCTTTGTCATCAATGTGAAAGTCTTTTGCGGAATAATTGCTGTTTTCAGGATTAAGTCCGAAGGTGATTACGCTGCATTTGCTGTCTTTGTAAAAATATTGATAATTTTCAATACTGCTGTTGATTATCAGGAATCCGTCGTCAGGCAGCAGCTCGGTATATTTTTTAAATGATGCGCGGATGTCGTCTAAGTCCTTAAAAAAGTCGAGATGATCCTCCTCAACATTGAGTATTATATCCATTGTTGGGTGAAATGAGAGGAAGCTGTTGGTGTACTCGCATGCTTCGGTGAGAAACATGTCTGAGTGTCCGATTCTCATGTTTCCACCGATGGAAGGAAGCATTCCGCCAACGGATATTGTAGGGTCCGTGTCGGCGAGCAATAAAATCTCGCTGAGCATGGATGTGGTTGTTGTCTTGCCGTGAGTTCCGGAGACACCTATTGCGGTGCGGTAGTTGGTCATGACCTGACCAAGGAGCTCAGCGCGTGTGAGCATGGGAATGCCAAGCTTTATGCAGCGGTCATACTCCGGATTGTCAGGGTGAATTGCGGCGGTGTATACAGCAGCATCGATTGTACTGTCGATGTTATCAGCACTCTGTCCGATAAAGATTCTGCAGCCGGCTGCTGCAAGCTGTCTTGTGAGCACAGACTCCTTATTGTCAGAACCGGATACGGTAAAATTCTTTGAAATAAGCAGTTCGGCAAGACCGCTCATGCTGATTCCTCCGATTCCGATAAAATGTATATGAACAGGTTTATTAAAATCTATGAGATACATTATGTGTGTCCTCCCTACAGTATTTTATTATGAATATATCCAACATATACCTAATATAATATATCACCAATCATGAAAATTCCAGTACCGTTTAAAGATAAATATCATAACAAAAAACTAATTAGTATACAATTATCAGAAAAAGAGATATTTTTTTAACAAAATATTCAAAAATTCTTCACTTATTTAGTAATGTATGATATAATCATCTTACGAAACCATAACGTGATGATTGGCTTTAGTAAATTGACAAGAGGTGGTAGCATGATTAAAAAAGAGATGATTGCTATGTTGCTGGCAGGTGGTCAGGGAAGCCGTCTTGGTGTTCTGACATCTAATATTGCGAAGCCGGCAGTGGCATTCGGAGGTAAGTACAGAATAATCGATTTCCCGCTGAGCAACTGTATTAATTCAGGCATTGATACCGTGGGTGTTCTCACCCAGTATCAGCCATTACGACTTAACACCCATATCGGAATCGGTATTCCGTGGGACCTCGACCGTAACCGTGGCGGTGTCACCGTACTTCCTCCGTATGAGAAGAGTACAAGCAGTGAGTGGTACACAGGTACGGCGAATGCAATTTACCAGAATCTTGAATATATGGAATTATACAATCCGGATTATGTTCTCATTCTTTCAGGTGACCATATATACAAGATGGATTATGAGCTTATGCTTGATTATCACAAGGCTAACAACGCGGATGTGACAATTGCCGCAATGCCTGTTCCTATGGAGGAGGCAAGCAGATTCGGTATCCTTGTCACGGACGAGCATAACAGAATTACCGAGTTTGAGGAGAAGCCGGCTAATCCAAGCAGCAATCTCGCTTCAATGGGTATATACATATTCAGCTGGCCGGTTCTTAAGGAAGCACTCATTAAGATGAAGGACGAGCAGGGCTGCGATTTTGGTAAGCATATCATTCCATACTGCCATGAGAATAAGAAGCGCCTTTTCGCTTATGAGTTTAACGGCTACTGGAAGGATGTAGGTACTCTCGGTTCTTACTGGGAGGCCAATATGGAACTTATTGACATTATTCCCGAATTCAATCTCTATGAGGAATTTTGGAAGATATATACAAAGAGCGATATTCTTCCGCCACAGTATTTCTCCGATACATCCAAGGTATTCAGAAGCATTATCGGCGAAGGAACACAGGTTTACGGTGAAGTATATAACTCCGTAATCGGTTCCGGTGTAACGATTGATGAAGGAGCTATTGTAAGAGACTCCATAATCATGCAGAACGTACATGTGGGTGCCGGAGCGGTGATTGACAAGTCAATCATTGCTGAGGGTGTAGAGATTGGCGAAGGTGCTGTTCTGGGTGTAGGCGATGAGGCACCTAATGCACTCAATTCCAAGGTATATGCGTTCGGTCTTGTCACGATAGGAGAGAATTCCTATATTCCGCCAAGGGTACAGATTGGCAAGAATACTGCTGTCTCCGGAATTACCGAGCCTTCAGACTATGACAATGGTCTGCTCGTAAGCGGTGGAAGCATTATTAAGGGAGGTGCAGTAAGATGAGAGCTATAGGAATCGTATTGGCAGGCGGTAACAACAAGGCGATGAAGGAGCTGACAAGCCGTAGAGCGGTGGCTGCAATGCCTGTTGCAGGAAGCTACAGAAGCATAGATTTTGCGCTCAGCAATATGTCCAATTCACATATACAGAAGGTGGCTGTAATCACTCAGTATAATGCGAGAAGCCTTAACGAGCACCTCAGTTCTTCAAAGTGGTGGGATTTCGGACGTAAGCAGGGCGGTCTTTATGTATTCAACCCTACAATCACGGCTGACAACAGCGTGTGGTACAGGGGAACGGCTGATGCAATATATCAGAATATAGATTTCTTAAAGAATAGTCATGAGCCTTATGTTGTAATTGCATCGGGTGATGGAGTGTATAAGCTTGATTTTGCCAAGGTGCTTGAGTATCACATCGAGAAAAAGGCCGATGTGACGGTCGTTGTGAAGGAGCTTCCGGCAGGTGAGGATGCCAGTCGTTTCGGTGTTGTCAAGATGAATCAGGATATGAGAATAACTGATTTTGAGGAGAAACCGATTGAAGCGGAGGGCAATGTCGTATCAACCGGTATCTATATTGTGAGAAGAAGACAGCTGATAGAGCTTCTTGAGAAGGCTGCATCTGAGGACAGATATGATTTTGTAAAAGATATTCTTATAAGATACAAGAATATTAAGAGGGTATACGGTTATAAGCTTGAGAGCTATTGGAGCAACATCTCAACCGTAGATGCATATTACAGAACCAACATGGATTTCTTAAAGAGAGATGTAAGAGAGTTCTTCTTTAACCAGTATCCGGATATTTATTCCAAGGTAGATGACCTTCCGCCGGCTAAGTACAATCCGGGTGCCGAGGTTAAGAATTCTCTCGTTGCAAGCGGATGTATTGTGAACGGAACGGTTGAGAATTCAATACTGTTTAAGAAGGTATTTGTGGGTAATAACTGCGTAATTCGAAACTCTGTCATTCTCAACGATGTCTATATAGGAGACAATACGGTTATTGAGAACTGTATTGTTGAGAGCAGGGACACAATCCGCTCGAATTGCAGATATGAAGGTGAGAACGGCAAGGTAAGAATTGTCGTTGAGAAGAACGAAAGATACAATATGTAGTGAGGTATCAGGGGAAGGAGCAAGTATGCAGGTTACGGATGTGAGGGTAAGGATGGTGTCTAAGGACAGCAAGATGAAGGCAGTTGTATCAATCACTTTGGACAATGAATTTGTTGTTCACGACATCAAGGTAATAGAGGGAGAAAAGGGGTTGTTTATAGCCATGCCAAGCAAGAAGTCGGCTGAAGGAGAGTACAGAGATATTGCACATCCAATCAGTTCCGGAACGAGGGAAATGATTTCAAGGGCGATTTTAGACGCTTATGAGAAGGCAGTGGCAGAAGAGAGCGTATAGGTAATTTACTATAAGCATACATCACGGCAGGAGAGTCGGGTTCGTCCCGGCTCTTTTGTTGTGCCAAGACACTCTTTGTTGTATTAAAAATCCTTGATAAAAATATAACGGTATACTATACTGATAGAGTAAAACACAATATCTATATAACGGAGGTTGGGTTATGAAAGATCAGATGATTGAAGGATTCAGGAAAATATACGGCGGTGATGGGGAAATCAAGGTATATTTTGCGCCGGGAAGAGTTAATCTTATCGGAGAGCACACAGATTATAACGGGGGACATGTTTTTCCTTGTGCACTCACCATGGGTACATATGCAGCTGTAAGACAGAGAGATGACAATAAGCTCCGTTTTTACTCGGCGAACTTTGAAAAGCTGGGTGTTATAGAGAGCTCTCTTGATGAGCTTGTATGGACTAAGGAGGCAGACTGGACGAACTATCCTAAGGGAGTTATGTGGGCATACGGACAGAAGGGCTACCGTTTTGACAAGGGATTTGACATGTACTATTTTGGAAATATCCCTAACGGTTCAGGACTTTCTTCGTCAGCTTCAATAGAAGTCCTCACCGCACTTGTCCTCAAGGACACATTTGGTTTTGATACGAGTTTCACAGATATGGCACTTATAAGCCAGTTTGCGGAAAATAAGTTTAATAAGGTTAATTGTGGAATAATGGATCAGTTTGCAATCGCCATGGGCAAAGCAGGACATGCCATTTTCCTTGACACATCCAATCTTTCTTATGAGTATGCACCTGTTAAGCTTGACAATGCTAAGATAGTTATCTCCTGCAGCAATAAGAAGAGAGGGCTGGGGGACTCCAAGTATAACGAGAGACGTGCGGAGTGTGAGGAAGCACTTGAAGAGCTTCAGAAGGTTATAGATATCAAGACACTTGGGGACCTTTCGGAGGAGGCATTCGAGCGTTATAAGTCTGCAATCAAGAGTGAAGTACGCCAGAGAAGAGCTAAGCATGCGGTATATGAGAACCAGAGAACAATCAAGGCTGTCAAGGCTCTTAAAGAAGGTGATATCGAGGAATTCGGAAGACTTATGATTGCGTCCGATACATCGCTCAGAGAGGATTATGAGGTTACAGGCAAGGAGCTTGATACTCTTGTGGCAGCAGCACTCAAGCAGCCGGGCGTTATAGGTTCACGTATGACAGGTGCAGGCTTCGGCGGATGTACGGTAAGCATTGTAAAGACGGATGCGGTTGACAACTTTATTGAGAAGGTCGGTAAGGAATACAAGGATACCATCGGATATGCTGCAGATTTTTATGTAGCTGACATCGGCGGCGGTCCCGTGGTGCTCTAAGACAGACCAAATACGGCTGTAAAGTACCTGACTTGTAATATAGTAATATTGCACAAATGTTTTTTGAAAAATGAGTTTAGCAATTACAGATTAAAATATAAACAGATTATATATCATTAAGCGCTGTATGGCACATTGTGTGATGTACCGTGCATGATAGGGAATGGAGTTAATTGTGAGTGATTTTGTGATGAAGACGGCGGTTGCCTTCTTTGTGTATAACAGACTTGATACTACACAGATTGTATTTGAGCGAATCAGGGAGATTAAGCCGCCAAGATTATATCTTATATGTGATGCGGCGAGACCTGCCAAGGAGGGGGATGCCGAGAAGGTAGCGGCTGTGAGAGAGTTCCTTGACACACATGTTGACTGGGACTGTGAGGTTCACAAGAATTATGCCGAGACCAATATGGGCTGTAAGAATCGCGTGTCATCAGGCATAAGCTGGGTGTTCGAGCATGAGGAGGAGGCAATTATCATCGAGGACGATGTGCTCCTTGACATATCATTTTTCAGGTTTTGCCAGGAGATGCTTGAACATTACAGAAATGACCCTAAGGTTATGATGGTCGGAGCGCACAAGAAGCTTGAAAATTACAAGACACCTTATGATTATCTGTTCACGGCTGACAATTATATATGGGGCTGGGGTACATGGAGAAGTACTTGGGAAAAGTATGATGTGACGCTGAAAAACTGGCCTCAGCGCAAGGCAGAAGGTCTTATGCGCAAGGTATTCATGGATGCCAAGGCGGATTATGTCGAGAAAGAGCTTGATTTAATCCATGAGGGTAAGCTTGATACATGGGATTATCAGCTTATGCTGTGCCTTGCCGAGAATGACGGTCTGTGCGTGGTCCCTAATGTCAATCTCATCAACAATATCGGCATGAACCGTGAGGATGCCACTCACACCAAGGGACCGGGCGAGGAGATGCATGCAGGAGCGTACCGCTTTCCTATTAAGTTCAGAGACAAGGTGGAGCGCGATATTGACTACGATATTGCCGTTCAGAAGGACATATATTATCCAAGCTTCGCAAAGAAGGTTGTGAGAAAATTAAAGAGAATGTTTGGGAAGGCATAAGATGTATGACACATACATACGTTGTGCAATTTTGTTATATTTTCGTCAGGCACGCTCTCGCTGCATTGCAGCACATAGTGGCGTGTAAACGGCTATAAAACAGCCGTTAAACGCCAATGGCTGCAATGCACCTGACTTGAATATAATAAAATTGCACAACCGTTTTGTATTTATTATATAGTAGATAATTTCCAAATTATATATAAAATAGTAGGTGTGGAGGTGTGTGTTATGGTATATGAGGATATAAAGAAACTGGTTACTTACGGAATAGAGACGGGGTTGATTTCAGAGGAGGAGAGAATATATTCGACCAATCTTATTCTCGATGTTTTAAAGCTCGATGACTATGAGGAGCCGCAGGAGGGTTATAAGAATGTCGAACTTCAGCCTGTGTTAAAGGAGCTTCTCGACTTTGCGGTTGAGAAGGGGCTTATTGAGGACAGTGTGGTGTACAGGGATTTGTTTGACACGAGACTTATGAACTGTCTTATGCCGAGACCTTCGCAGGTTATAAAAATTTTCAAGGAGAAGTATGCGGTTTCGCCTAAGGAAGCGACAGACTATTACTACAAGCTTAGTCAGGATTCGGACTACATCAGAAGATACCGCGTGTGCAGGGATATGAAGTGGGTGACTAAGACGGAGTACGGTGATATCGACATCACAATCAACCTGTCCAAGCCTGAGAAGGATCCTAAGGCGATTGCCGCCGCGAAGCTTGCAAAGCAGAGCGGCTATCCTAAGTGTCAGCTCTGCCGTGAGAATGAGGGCTACGCAGGGCGAACCAATCATCCGGCGAGGGAGAACCACAGAATTATCCCGATTACGATAAACGGCGGTCAGTGGGGCTTCCAGTACTCACCTTATGTGTACTACAACGAGCACTGCATAGTGTTCAACGGACAGCACATTCCGATGAAGGTTGAGAGAGCGACTTTTGTGAAGCTGTTCGATTTCATAAAGTTGTTCCCGCATTATTTTATCGGCTCCAACGCAGACCTTCCTATTGTGGGTGGTTCAATTCTCTCACACGACCATTTCCAGGGTGGAAATTATGAGTTTGCCATGGCCAATGCACCTGTCGAGAGAGAGTTCACGGTAAAGGGGTATGAAGACGTGAAGGCGGGCATTGTAAAGTGGCCTCTGTCGGTAATACGTCTTAGCTGTGCCGATGAGAAGAGAATCATCGACCTTGCAGACCACATTTTGAAGGCTTGGAGAGGCTACACCGATGAGGCGGCTTATGTGTTCGCCGAGACGGACGGCGAGCCGCACAACACAATCACACCTATCGCAAGAAAGCGCGGTGATATGTATGAGCTTGACCTCGCACTCCGCAACAATATAACAACACCTGAGTGTCCGCTGGGTCTTTATCACCCGCACAATGAGCTCCACCACATCAAGAAGGAGAACATTGGACTCATCGAGGTCATGGGGCTTGCGGTTCTTCCGTCAAGACTCAAGGAGGAGATGGAAGTTCTGTCCGACTACATCGTAAACGGCAAAGATATCCGCTCCAACGAGAAGATAGAGAAGCATGCGGACTGGGTTGAAGCGTTCAGACCTAAGTATGATGTGATAAATTCAGATAATGTCGATGCAATTATCAAGGAAGAGATTGGTATTGTGTTCAAGAAGGTTCTTGAGGATGCGGGTGTATTCAAGAGGGATGCCGAAGGTCAGGCTGCATTTGACAGATTCACGGCAACACTGTAAAAAATAGAAATGAGGATTAGGATTATCATGGCGGATTTTATTTTCAGCTTAAATGCTACGTTGCCTATATTTCTCATTATGGTTTTAGGCTGGTTCCTTATGCGGATTGGTCTGTTCACCAAGGAATTTAATAAGGTTGCGGACAAGTATGTCTTTAAGGTGGCACTTCCCGTGCTGCTGTTTAAGGACATCGCAACCGCAGACATAAGGTCAGATTTCAATCTGACCTTTGTTTTATTCTGCATGATAACAACGACCATAATGTTTCTCGCGATATGGGGGCTCAGCTATATTTTTATTAAAGATAAGACGCAGGTGGGAGCATTTGCACAGGCAAGTGCGAGAGGAAGTGCGGCTGTGCTTGGAATTGCGTTCATCAACAACATATACGGCAACTCGGGAATGGCACCTCTTATGATTGTGTCGGCGGTGCCACTCTATAATATCCTGTCGGTCATTATTTTGACGTTCTCGGCGGATATGGGGAAAGAGGCACAAAAAAATAAGTTGACTGATAATGTATCAAATAGCAAAGGCTCCAACATCAAAAAAGCCTGCATAAATGTGGTTAAAAATCCGATTATTATAGGAATATTCTTAGGACTTCCGTTTTCAATCTTCGGAATAAGCATACCGCCAATCCCATTAAAGGCGGTGACAAGCATCGCGCAGACGGCGACACCTATCGCGCTGCTGGTTGTCGGTGCAGGCTTCGAGGGAGCAAAGGCAATCAAGAAGATAAAGCTCACGGCTGTCGCTACGTTTATCAAGCTTGTGCTTCTTCCGCTTATCTTTTTCCCGTTTGCGATTGCCTTCGGTTTCCGCGGAAGCGAGCTGGTCGCAATCCTGATTATGCTCGGCTCGCCTACCACGGTCACCTGCTACATAATGGCAAAGAATATGGGTAATGACGAGGTGCTAAGCTCGAGCATAGTGGTTATGGCGACGCTTCTGTCGTCCGTGACGCTGACCGGGTGGATATTCGTGCTCAAGGTGATGGGGCTTATATAGCATTTACACTGCCTTTTTCTTCATCCACCCTCCGGTAAAGAATCTTGTCGCGAAGCAGATGCTTCTTGCCGTCCAGTCAGTGAACATACCAATCCATACCGCCATAGGTCCCCAGCCGAAGAAACGGATGAGCACTATTGTGAGGAATACACGGCAGATCCACATAGTGATGGAGGAGGTTATCATGGAGAACTTCACATCCCCGGCGGCGCGCATACCGTAGCCCGGCATGAATGAGAATGACCATGCAATAGGCTTATATATGGTGATGGCGAGAGTCATCTGTTTGCACAGAGAGGCAGCCTTCGGCTCCATTCCTCCGAGTGTTGTTATAAGGTCACATGCAAGGTAGAGAAGAACACAGGATATGATGATTGAGACTTCGCCGTACCATGTGAGCTTGAGTATGTAGCGCTTCGCTTCGTCCTTGCGTCCGGCACCGATGCACTGTCCGACAACCGTGACCATTCCAAGACCTATACCCATTCCTGCCATACTGCTGAAACCCTCCAGAACGGCGGTCATAGCCTGCGCTGCGATGGCGGTTGTACCGAGCGTTGACACGGTCGACTGTATGGCAAGCTTACCGAACTGGAACATACCGTTCTCAATTCCGGTAGGAATACCGAAGCCGAGTATCATTTTGACCATTGAAAGGTCTGGGCGTATCGCCAGATAATTACTTATGTAGATGGTCTGCTTAGGCTTGGTCTGAATGTACATGATGACAACGGCACAGAATATTCTCGAGGTGAGCGTCGAGAGCGCTGCACCCGCAACTCCCATTTTGAGTCCGAATATAAATATAGCATTTCCAACTATGTTAATGCAGTTTGATATCATGGACACCGTCATCGGGAGCTTGGAGTTGCCCGATGAGCGGAAAAGTGCCGCGGATGCGTTGTACAGACCTATAAACGGGAACGAAAGCCCTGTTATGAGCATATAGGTAAGGGCATTCTCCATTACGTCGGCATCAACCTTGCCGAATATCAGGGAGAGGAGTGGTGCGCGGAATATCACGCATATCGCGGAAATCACCACGGATATTGCAAACATCGAGAGGATAAGCTGACGTCCGGCTACGTTTGCCTTGTCGGTGCGCTGCTTTCCTATGTACTGCGAGCAGACTATCGCGCCGCCGGTTGCAAGAGCTGAGAATATGTTGAGTATCAGTGTGTTGATGGAATCGACAAGCGATACTGCCGAGATTGCGGCGGAGCCTACGTTGCTGACCATCATCGTGTCGGCGGTGCCCATAAGTGAATTGAGCACCTGCTCGACCATGAGCGGGATGAGAAGAGCCCAGAGCTGTTTCTTTGTGAACATGTTATTACCTCATATAATTTATTTGGATTAGGTAATTGCGAAGCTTTATCACAATTACCATGGATTTATTTTAAATTGCTTTTGGGTGCGGTATGATAATATAACAATTTGAAAAATATTTCCACTGAAAAATAATCTTCATGAAGGATAACAGCGAAATAGTACAGATAAATTGTCATGAACAGGGATTTTAATTCAGCCATGAATATCATGAGATAAAGTCACTTTGTTAAAAAAATGGCAATATATCTTGACAGCCTCCTCTCAATATGATAATATCTCTACATACCCAAAAGGGAGTAGCTGGCATCGTGAGGTGTCATAATTTCCGTCAGAACAATCCATTTTACCGCGGTTATGGATTCGGACTTTATGAGCGAGTGGCAAGACTTTTGTTATGGATTTCCGTAGCAAAAGTCTTTTTTACTTTATGGGAACAAGGTGTCAGAACATGCCTAATAAACTTAATTGTGTATGATGTGTTATATTTATGCATATCACGATTTTGGAAGAAGCTTAGTTGTTCTTAGAACATCTTGCTTCGTACAACTAAGCTGATATGCATAAATATAACACATCATACATGTATAAATTGAACCAGCATGTTCTGATGCCAGAAGCCTATAAAGCAAAAACGCTCCGCGAGGATGCACGCTTCGGTGTACAGGACAGATGCCGCAGGCGGATGTCACACATTGGGTAAAAGTTTTATGGAACACAGAGTGAAAATTACACGAAAAGACGGAGGAAAAGTATGAGTAAAAACAATGATTTTGTGTATGATGAGGAGGAATTCAGGAAAGCAGCAAAAAAGTCCGGGAAATTTTTTAAGAAATTCGGATGGATTGCAGTTGCAGCGATAGTGGTTTTAATTATCGCATTCAATTCCACATATCAGATTAATGAGCAGGAGCAGGCGGTGCTGGTTACGTTGGGAAAACCGCAGTCGGTAACGGATTCGGGTCTGCATTTTAAGATACCTTTTATACAGAAGGTAATCAAGGTTGATACAACAATTCACGGTTTCACGATGGGTTACAGCACGGATGCAAACGGATATGTGCTCGACACGGACGAGTCGCTCATGATTACGTCGGATTACAATTTTGTAAATGTCGATTTCTTTGTTGAGTATAAGGTAACAGACCCTGTGAAGGCAGTTTATAGTTCGGAGAATCCGGAGCTTATATTAAAAAATATTGCTCAGGGCTGTATTCGTTCAGTGGTTGCAAGCTATGACGTGGATAGTGTGCTCACAACCGGAAAGTCGGAGATCCAGTCGAATATCAAGCAGCTTATTGTGGGAAAGCTTGAGGAACAGGACATCGGTATAATGCTTGTAAATATAACAATTCAGGATTCCGAGCCGCCTACGGAAGCTGTCATGGAGGCGTTCAAAGCGGTTGAGACAGCCAAGCAGGGCAAGGAGACGGCACTCAACAACGCCAACAAGTACCGCAATGAGGAGATTCCTGAAGCACAGGCAAAGGCTGACGGAATAATCAAGAACGCCGAGGCACAGAAGGAACAGCGAATCAACGAGGCGACTGCCCAGGTAGCAAGATTCAATGCGATGTATGAGGAGTATGTGAAGAACCCGAAGGTGACCAAGCTTCGTATGTTTTATGAGGCGATGGAGGATGTTCTTCCTGACCTCAAGGTGATAATTGTGGGAACGGACGGAACACAGACGGTGCTTCCGCTCGACTCATTCACAGGTGATAACAATTAACATTTGACTGCGGAAGGCAGTTTTACAGCGCCGGCAGAAGGCGGAATGGAGACTAATATGAAAAAATCAAAGATAGCCATTATAATTATTGCAATTTTGGCACTCATAACCCTTGGCTCATCGATAGAGGTTGTCAATCAGAATGAGTTCAAGCTTGTTAAGCGTTTTGGCAAGGTTGACAGAGTTCAGACCACATCGGGTATCTGCTTTAAGATACCTTTTATAGAGACGGCGGACACGCTTCCTAAGGAAGTTCTTTTGTATGACATTGCCGAGTCGGAGGTAATTACATCGGATAAAAAGACAATGATAACCGATAGTTACGTGCTGTGGAGAATAATCGATCCGCTCAAGTTCGCACAGACACTTAACGGTTCAATAGCAAATGCAGAGAGCCGTATTGATACGGTTGTATTCAACGCGACAAAGAATACGATAAGCTCGATGACTCAGGATGAGGTAATTAAGGCAAGGGACGGAGAACTTGCTGAATCCATAGAGGGTAATATCGGAGCTACTATGGCGCAGTACGGAATAGAGATAATAACGGTTGAGAATAAGAGACTTGATCTTCCAAGCGACAACAAGACGGCAGTCTATGAGAGAATGATTTCAGAGCGTGACAACATAGCAGCCACCTACACCGCAGAAGGTCAGGCAGAGGCACAGGTTATAAGAAATACTACCGACAAGGAGGTGACGGTGCTTCTCTCAAATGCAGACATGCAGGCAGAGATTCTTGTGGCAGAAGGGGAGGCTGAGTACATGAGAATACTTGCGGAGGCATACGGAGATGAGGCACGCACAGAGTTCTATGAGTTTGTGAGAAGCCTTGACGCACTCAAGGTGTCGATGACAGGAAGCAATAAGACACTTGTTTTGTCGGCAGATTCGCCGATTGCACAGATATTTAACGGGTGGGAGAATTAACATAAAATAAAACTCCGGCATTCCGGGATTGTATCAATCATCGGAATGCCGGACTTTTTGTGTGATAGAAAATAGGAAAACGTATTATTTTAATGTGATTACAAGCACGCTCTTTGCAGGAATTGTTCCCGTGAGACGGCTTCCTCTGAGTGCAAATCCGTCGTAGGACGAAGGTTTGACAGCTTCAGGGTTATCGAATGTGTTGTGGGCGTCAAGCTCGTCTGCTGTGAGGATTCTTGCAGTGACAACGGTGTACTTTTCACCGCGGAGTTCGCAGCTTAAGCGGCCGGAAGCACGGTGGCTTAAATTGGCAAGAGTTATGTTGAGCTCACCTGACGCATTCTTAGAAGCGGATACTGAGTACTTAGGAATTGTGATTCCGTTGAAGCTGTAGTCCTCATTCTCGAAGTCGATGTCGACAAGCTCGGCGTCCTGATGAACGCTGTACATCTCGAGCACATGGTATGTAGGTGTGAGCAGCATCTTAGCACCTTCCGTGAGGATAGGAGCCTGAAGCACATTTACGAGCTGTGCGAGGTTCGCCATCTTGACGCGGTCACAATGGCTGTTGAATATGTTAAGGTTGATTGCAGCAACAAGAGCATCACGAAGGGTATTCTGCTGGTAAAGGAAGCCCGGATTGGTTCCCGGTTCAACATCGTACCAGGTACCCCATTCGTCGACAATAAGACCGATGCGCTTGTCAGGGTCATATTTGTCCATGATTGTCGAGTGCTTGGTTATAAGTTCCTCCATGAACAATGTGCGTGAGAGAAGTGTTATCCACTCATTGGCATCAAAGCCTGTGGAAGCCCCCTTGCTTCCTGTCCAGCTTCCGGTAGGAAGCGAATAGTAGTGCAGGCTTATGCCATCCATGGCATGTGCGGCATTCTTCATGACAACCTCGGTCCAGTTATAATCCGATGCGTTGGCACCGCATGCAATCTTGTAAAGCTTGTTGTCGCCGTAATTTCTGCAGAATACACCATAACGTCTGAACTCGTTGGAGTAATATTCGGGTGTCATATTGCCACCGCAGCCCCAGCTCTCGTTGCCGACACCGAAATACTTTACCTTCCAAGGAGCAGGATGTCCGTTCTCGGCACGGAGCCTGCTCATAGGAGATTCGCCGTCAAAGGTCATGTACTCAACCCATTCCTGCATCTCCTGAACGGTGCCGCTTCCGACATTGCCGTTGATATAAGGCTCTGCACCGGTGAGCTCGCACAGTCTCATGAACTCATGTGTGCCGAAACTGTTGTCCTCTACAACACCGCCCCAGTTGGTGTTGACCATCTTCTTTCTGTTTTCTTTTGGTCCTATTCCGTCCTTCCAGTGATATTCATCCGCAAAACATCCTCCCGGCCAGCGAAGAACAGGAAGCTTCATTTTTCTGAGGGCTTCGATTACGTCGTTACGGATTCCGTCGGTGTTAGGTATTTTTGAATCCTTGCCCACCCATATTCCTTCATAGATACATCTTCCGAGATGCTCGGAAAAATGTCCGTAGATTTCTTTGTTGATGTGACCCTTTGTACGGTCAGAATTTACTACAAGTCTCGCCATTATGTAATCCTCCAAATTTTAAAATAGTTTAATAAATGACAATGGTTATAACATTACTTAATGTCTTTGATGTCGCCTGTGCAGCAAGGACATTTTGTTGCCTTGATACTGATGGTTGAGAAGCATAGCGGACATTCCTTGGTGGTAGGTGCGGCAGGCTTCTCCTCCTTCTTAAAGTGGAACTTGTTGATTCCTTTCACGATGAGGAACAGGGAAAGAGCAACAAGCAGGAAGTTGATGATTGCCTGAATGAATGAGCCGTAGGCAATGGATGCACTTCCTATTGTGATGGACAGGGAGCTGAAATCAATACCACCGATGATGAGTCCGATGAGAGGAGTCAGAATATCGTTGACAAGAGATGTAACGATTGCGGTAAAGGCGCTGCCCATGATGATACCGACAGCCATGTCGAGGACGTTGCCGCGGGAAACGAATTTTTAAAATTCCTTGAACACTTTATTTTCCTCCGTAAATGTATTTTATAATGCTATTTTACAACAGTGTGAGTATTTTAACAATACAAAAACAGCCTTTTGGCGTGCTTATTATTGTGCAGTCCGTTATCAGCACTTACAGGCAGCAGGGAGAGGCACGCCGAATTCGGGCATTCCCGTCTCCTCATTCCACTCAATAGCTTTTACACAGGTGTTGCGTCCGGCATCGTAGAGCGGTTCGTAGCCCGGCTCTCCTATGTAGTGTTCTTCCATGCGGGAGTGGTAGACCATGACGTCGAAGCGGTCGTCCTCCGAGCGGGTGAAGCTGTTGTGTCCGGGACCGAATTGTTTGTTCTCACGGCACATCGTAAAGACGGGATGGGATAGCTTAGTCCATGCCGATGCGTCGAGTACATCTGCATTTTCATCAATATACATCATTCCGAGACAGTATCTTGCATCGGTTCCGCTGCATGAGAACACCATGAATATCTTTCCGCCGTGCTTTATAATGCTCGGACCTTCGTTTACCGCGAAACCGAAGCGCTCCCAGTCGTACTCGGGGCGGGTTAACAGAACCATTTCGGTGCAGATGGTTGTAGGATCGCTCATGCGCGCGATGTAGATGTCGGAGTCCTGCGTAACCTTCTGCGCCCACAGCATATAGAGCTCGCCGTGATGCTCAAACACCGTGTGGTCGAGAGAGAAGTCGGTGAATGCCCGTGAACCCTCAACGCTCGTCTTAATCGGACCTAAGTTCGTCCATTCATCAGTCATAGGGTCGCCGTCACAGCACAGGGCATGTGGACGTATCTGCCACACATCCGTGTCGGAGACGGTTGTTGTGAAATATATGTACCATTTTCCGCGAATGAAGTGAATCTCAGGTGCCCAGATGTGAGGACTTCTGTTGCCGCATATAGGTTCGCGTTCGTACACGCATCTCTCGGAGTAATTGCCGACGGAATCCGAGAGGTCGTTGATTGAGGCGGCTCTGCGGATAAGAATTTTTCTGTACTGGTATTTGCCGTCGAGATTGTGCTCGGCATCGGTGTGCGAGGCTGTAAAATAGTAATAGCCGTCCGTGTGCTTGAAGATAAACGGGTCTGCCCTGTGCAGGATCAGCGGGTTGATGTACTGCGGTGTGTTTGGTTCTGTCATATTTTTTCCTCCATAAAATTCAGGTGTCAAAACATGCTGATTTATTTTAAAAGTGTATATCATGTTATATTT
>ENA-OPSJ01000612-OPSJ01000612.1-human-gut-metagenome-genome-assembly--contig:-NODE-612-length-31313-cov-2.739811_pt1 | contig 31313 bp, 26 predicted proteins | sample MGYA00241801_ERZ501893 | MGnify/ENA primary metagenome ERZ501893 (study PRJEB25962, sample SAMEA2042219) | human gut metagenome | biome: human gut; feature: human-associated habitat; material: faeces...
ATGGTGACCGCACTCTTAGCAGTATCTATGTTAGCAGGACTTTCTGCAGTGAACGTTATGGCAGCGGATGATGGCGGCGACACGATCACAGTTGGTTTTTCACAGGTAGGTGCAGAATCTGACTGGCGTACTGCAAACACAGAGTCCATGAAATCCACTTTCTCAGAAGAGAACGGATATGAGCTGATCTTTGACGATGCTCAGCAGAAACAGGAAAATCAGCTGACAGCGATCCGTAACTTTATCCAGCAGGAAGTTGACTATATCGTACTTGCACCTGTAACTGAGACAGGTTGGGACACAGTACTTCAGGAAGCAAAAGACGCAGGAATCCCGGTTATCATCGTTGACCGTATGGTAGATGTATCTGACGACAGCCTCTACACCGCATGGGTAGGATCAAACTTCAAACTGGAAGGTCAGAAAGCAATGGCATGGCTGGATGCATATCTGGAAGCCAAAGGTCGTGGCGACGAAGAGATCAACCTTGTTGATATCCAGGGAACCATCGGAGCATCTGCTCAGATCGGACGTACCGAAGGATTTGACGAAGCTGTAGAAGCTCATGACAACTGGACAACACTTGCTCAGCAGTCTGGTGAGTTTACACAGGCTAAAGGACAGGAAGTTATGGAATCTATCCTGAAACAGAGCGGTGATGATATCGACGTTGTATATTGCGAGAACGATAACGAAGCATTCGGTGCTATCGATGCGATCAAAGCAGCTGGATACGAAGTAGGCGGCGAAGAAGGTCAGATCCTTGTAATGTCCTTCGATACTACAAACGCAGGTCTTACCCAGACACTTTCCGGAGAGATCACATGTGATACAGAGTGTAACCCGCTCCACGGACCACGTGTAGAAGAGATCATCCAGAAACTGGAAGCTGGCGAAGATGTTGACAAACAGGCATATGTAGATGAAGTTGCATTCGCAGCAGACGATACCGTAACAAAGGTTACTATCGATGGAACAGATTATGACATTACTCCGATCACTCAGGAAATCATCGACGGACGTGCATATTAATTATCAGTAAACTGAAATTTCCAACTGAAACGGATTATAAGAAATGAGCCCGGGGCGTGGAACAGGATCCAGATGAGATGGATTTTATGGGCCACGCCCCTTTTGCGCTCAAAAACAGGGAAAATCAAGGAAAAATAAGGGAATGGAGGAAAGAAAATGGAACAGAATATTGTTTTGGAAATGCGTGACATAAGTAAAAATTTCACCGGTGTCCGTGCTCTTTCCCATGTGGATTTTACACTTCGAAAAGGTGAGATCCATGCACTGATGGGAGAAAACGGAGCCGGAAAATCAACACTGATCAAAGTTCTGACCGGTGTACATGAATTCGAAAGCGGTTCCATTCATATGAATGGTGAAAATAAAGAGATTATCAATCACTCTCCACAGGAGGCACAGGCCAATGGCATCAGTACCGTGTATCAGGAAGTAAACCTCTGTCCGAACCTGACGGTGGCAGAAAATCTGTTTATCGGCCGTGAGCCTCGCAATAAGCTGGGAATGATCAACTGGAAAGAAATGAATGCACGTTCTGCGAAGCTTCTGGAAAGTCTGAACATCAACGTTCCGCCGACACAGATGCTGGACGAATGTTCCGTAGCAATCCAGCAGATGATCGCAATCGCGCGTGCTGTTGATATGAAATGTAAGGTTCTGATCCTGGACGAGCCGACATCTTCTCTGGATGATGAAGAAGTTGAGAAACTGTTCGTTCTGATGCGCCGACTCCGTGAGGAAGGCGTAGGAATCGTCTTTGTAACACATTTTCTGGAGCAGGTATATGCAGTCTGTGACAGGATCACAGTCCTTCGAAACGGTGAACTGGTAGGCGAATATGAAACAAAGGATCTTCCACGAGTTATGCTGGTTGCGAAGATGATGGGTAAAGATTTTGATGACCTGGCAGATATCAAGGGCGATCACAAAGATAAGAAAGCCTTCTCAGATACACCGGTAATCGAGGCGAGCGGACTTGGACATAAAGGAACGATCAAGCCGTTTGATCTCAAGATCAACAAAGGTGAGGTTATCGGACTTACCGGACTTCTTGGTTCTGGACGTTCCGAACTGGTTCGTTCCATCTACGGTGCGGACAAAGCCGACAGCGGTACACTCAAAGTAAATGGAAAAGAAGCAAAGATAGGCAGTCCTCTGGATGCCATGAAACTTGGTATGGCATATCTTCCAGAAGACCGTAAGGCAGAAGGAATCATCGCAGATCTTTCTGTAAGAGAAAATATCATCATCGCACTTCAGGCGAAGAAAGGTATGTTCCATCCGTTAAGCCGTAAAGAAATGGAAGAAGCAGCAGACAAATACATCGAAATGCTCCAGATCAAAACAGCGAGCCGCGAGACTCCTATCAAGAGTCTTTCTGGTGGTAATCAGCAGAAAGTTATCCTTGGCCGCTGGCTTCTGACAAATCCGGAATACCTGATCCTGGATGAGCCGACACGAGGCATTGATATCGGTACCAAGACAGAGATCCAGAAGATCGTTCTGGATCTGGCAGACCAGGGAATGGCAGTAACTTTCATTTCCTCAGAAGTAGAAGAAATGCTCCGTACCTGTTCAAGAATGGCAGTCCTTCGAGATGGCGAAAAAGTTGGAGAACTGGAAGAGAGCGAGCTTTCACAGGCTAACATCATGAAAGCGATTGCAGGAGGTGACGAGAAATGAGTAACAGCAAATTAAAAAAGATCACAAGCGCGAGACTTTTTCTTCCTATCGTGTGTCTGATCGCAGTTCTTCTGATCAATGTGATCAAGACTCCGGACTTCTTTAATATCACAATTCGAAATGGTGTCCTTTATGGATATGTTATCGACGTTATCAACCGTGCATCTGAGCTGGTAATCCTTGCAGTCGGCATGACACTTGTCACAGCGGCATCCGGTGGACAGGATATCAGTGTCGGTGCAGTCATGGCAGTTGCTGCAGCAGTTTGCTGCCAGATCTTATCCGGCGGTGCATCTTCTGTAACAGCATATCAGAATTCACTTGTTCTTGCAGTTATCGCAGCACTTCTTGCATCAGCACTGTGCGGTGCGTTCAATGGACTTCTGGTAGCGAAGCTTAACATTCAGCCGATGGTTGCAACCCTGATCCTTTATACAGCAGGCCGTGGTATTGCACAGCTTGTCACAAATGGTCAGATCACCTACATCCGTGTGGAATCTTTCCAGATGGCAGGTGGATATATCGGTAAATCACCGGTTCCGACTCCGGTACTCTTTGCAATCGTAACAGTAGTGATCGTAGCAATTATCCTTAAGAAAACAGCTCTTGGACTTTATATTGAGAGTGTAGGTATCAATGGAAAAGCAGCACGACTGGTAGGCCTTAATTCTACCATGATCAAGTTCCTGACCTATGTGATCTGTGGTGTCCTTGCCGGAATCGCCGGACTGGTAGCATCCAGCCGTATCTATTCCGCAGATGCAAATAACATCGGTCTGAACCTTGAGATGGATGCCATCCTTGCAGTTGCACTTGGCGGCAACTTCCTCGGTGGTGGTAAATTCAGCCTGATCGGTTCCGTGATCGGAGCTTATACTATTCAGGCACTGACAACAACTCTGTATGCAATGAATGTAAAAGCCGATCAGCTTCCTGTTTACAAAGCAATCGTCGTTATCATCATCGTTACCTTACAGAGTGATGTATTCAAGAAATTTGTAGAAAGCCACAGAAGCAAAAAAGTTTCCGTTGCAGCAGAGGGAGGTCAGAAATAATGAAACAGAAAAAGAAAATGACAAGTACCGGATTTCTGCTGCTGATCACGATCGTCCTGTTCTTTGTAATGTATGCAGCAGGTATGGTGATTTTTGCAGATAAAGGTTTTGCAAAACCACAGATGTTTCTGAATCTTTTTGTATCCAATGCAGGTCTTCTCGTTATTTCCTGTGGTCTGACGATCGTTATGATCACCGGTGGTATTGATATCTCCGTTGGTTCTGTAACAGCTCTTGTCTGCATGGTAATGGCAGACCTTATGGAAAACAAAGGCGTGAGTGCATATGTAGCAGTCCTTGCTGCACTTCTGATCGGCCTTGCTTTTGGTATCGTACAGGGATTTCTGGTAACTTACATGGGAATCCAGCCATTTATCGTAACACTTGCCGGCATGTTCTTCGGACGTGGTATGACAGCGATCATCAGTACAGACATGATCTCCATCAAAAACGAAGTATTCCTGAAATGGGCAAACTACCGTTTCTACATGCCATTTGGTTCTACAAACAAAAAAGGTAAATTTATCCCGGCGTACATCCCGCCGACAGTAGTGATCGCAATCATCGTAGTTCTCATTATCGCAGTGCTTCTGAAATATTTCAAATTCGGACGTAAACTGTATGCGATCGGTGGAAACAGACAGAGTGCCCTGATGATGGGACTTGATGTCAAGAAAACAATGTTCCGTGCTTATGTACTGGATGGCTTTCTTGCAGGACTTGGCGGATTCCTTTTCTGCCTCAACAGCTGTGCAGGTTTCGTAGAGCAGGCAAAAGGTCTTGAGATGGATGCGATCTCCTCAGCCGTTATCGGTGGAACACTTCTTTCCGGTGGTGTTGGAACTCCGATCGGTTCCATGTTTGGTGTACTGATCAAAGGAACGATCTCCAGTCTGATCACTGCACAGGGTACTTTATCAAGCTGGTGGGTACGAATCGTACTTTCCGCACTGCTCTGCTTCTTCATCGTTATCCAGTCTGTACTGGCATCTGCTAAGAAGAAAAAATAACAGGTTAATAATAAGATATAAGAAAAAATATATGGAGGTTTTTGAAGCATGATCACAGGTAAAAATTACAAATTCTGGTTTTGCACAGGTTCACAGGATCTTTACGGAGATGAGTGCTTAAGAAAAGTAGCAGAGCACTCCAGGATCATCGTAGAAGAACTGAACAAATCCGGCGTTCTTCCATTCGAACTGGTATGGAAACCGACACTGATCACAAACGAACTGATCCGTAAAACATTCAACGAGGCAAATGACGACGACGAATGCGCTGGTGTTATCACATGGATGCATACCTTCTCACCGGCAAAATCCTGGATCCTTGGTCTGAAAGAATACAGAAAACCGCTGTGCCATCTGCACACACAGTTTAATGAAGAAATCCCATATGACACGATCGACATGGATTTCATGAATGAGAACCAGTCTGCTCATGGTGGAAGAGAGTATGGACATATTGTTACCCGCATGGGAATCGAGAGAAAAGTTATCGTCGGACACTGGGCTGACAAGAAAGTTCAGGAGAGACTGGCATCCTGGATGCGTACTGCAGTCGGAATCATGGAAAGCAGTCATATCCGTGTATGCCGTGTTGCCGACAACATGAGAAATGTAGCCGTTACCGAAGGTGACAAAGTAGAAGCACAGATCAAGTTCGGATGGGAAGTTGACGCTTATCCGGTCAATGAAGTCTGCGATTATGTGAAGGATGTTTCCAAAGGCGATATTGATGTTTTGGTCGAAGAATATTATAATAAATATGACATTCTTCTTGAGGGCAGAGACCCGGAAGAATTCAAACGTCATGTAGCAGTACAGGCAGCAATTGAGATCGGATTTGAGAGATTTCTGGAAGAAAAGAATTACCAGGCAGTTGTTACTCATTTCGGTGATCTTGGCGGCTTACAGCAGCTTCCGGGACTGGCAATGCAGCGCCTTATGGAGAAGGGATATGGATTCGGCGCAGAAGGTGACTGGAAGACAGCAGCAATGGTACGTCTGATGAAGATCATGACTGCAGACGTGAAGGATGCGAAGGGAACTTCTTTCATGGAAGATTATACATACAATCTTGTTCCAGGTAAGGAAGGCATTCTTCAGTCACATATGCTGGAAGTCTGCCCGACCATCGCTGATGGCAAGATCGGCATCAAGGTATGCCCGCTTTCCATGGGTGACAGAGAAGACCCGGCAAGACTTGTATTTACATCCAAGACAGGCCCGGCGATCGCAACTTCTCTGGTGGATCTTGGCGACAGATTCCGTCTGATCATCAATGATGTTGAGTGCAAGAAGACAGAGAAACCGATGCCGAAACTTCCGGTAGGAAGCGCATTCTGGACTCCACAGCCGGATCTGGCAACAGGAGCAGAGGCATGGATTCTCGCAGGCGGCGCTCATCATACTGCATTTTCTTATGACCTGACTGCTGAACAGATGGGTGACTGGGCAGCAGCAATGGGAATCGAAGCTGTCTACATTGACAAAGACACAACCATCCGCAACTTCAGGAATGAGCTGAGATGGAATGAACTTGCATTCAGAAAATAAGCGGATGTGACGAGTACAACATTCGGGAGGAATTTTATAATGAGTGAAGCAAAGACAGCTATTTTAAATAACAAAACAGCACTTGGAATAGAGTTCGGATCTACCAGGATCAAAGCGGTTCTGGTAGATGACAAATATAATCCGATCGCATCCGGAAGCTATGAGTGGGAGAACCGTTATGAAAATGGAGTATGGACCTACTCTCTGGATGATATCAGAAACGGTCTGCAGGGAAGCTACAGTGATCTGGTAAAGGATGTTCAGGAGAAATATGACGTAGAGCTGACAAGTGTCGGTGCACTTGGAATCAGTGCCATGATGCATGGCTATATGCCATTTGACAAGGACGGAAAGCTTCTGGTTCCGTTCCGTACCTGGAGAAACAACATCACAGGAGAGGCTTCTGAGAAACTGCTGGAGCTTTTCCAGTACAATATCCCGCAGAGATGGAGTATCGCACATCTGTATCAGGCGATCCTGAACGGAGAAGACCATGTGAAGGATATCGACTATATGTGCACACTGGAAGCTTACGTACACCGTATGCTGACAGGAAAACGTGTTCTTGGTATCGGTGATGCGGCAGGAATGTTCCCTGTTGATTCGGAGAAAAAAGATTACAACCAGGAAATGGTTGAGAAATTTGACAAACTGGTAGAGCCTTACGGATTCCCGTGGAAACTCCGTGACATCATGCCGGAAGTCCTGGTTGCAGGACAGGATGCCGGTACTCTGACAGAGGAAGGCGCGAAGTTCCTTGATCCGACAGGCAGGCTCAAAGCCGGAATTCCGATGTGCCCGCCGGAAGGTGACGCAGGAACCGGTATGGTAGCTACCAACAGCGTAAAACAGCGCACAGGAAACGTATCCGCAGGTACTTCTGTATTTGCAATGATCGTTCTGGAAAAAGCACTTTCCAAACCATACAAAGAGATTGATATGGTAACCACACCGGCCGGTGATGCTGTTGCCATGGCGCATTCCAACAACTGTACTTCAGACCTGAATGCATGGGTAAATGTATTTAAGGAATTTGCAGAAGCAATGGGAATGGAAGTGGATATGAACAAACTGTTCGGAACCCTTTACAACAAAGCACTGGAAGGTGATCCGGACTGCGGCGGACTTCTGTCTTACTGCTATTTCTCCGGAGAGCATATGACAGGATTCGAAGAAGGACGTCCGTTATTCGTTCGTTCTCCTGAGAACAGATTTACACTTGCAAACTTTATGAGGACCAATCTCTACACCTGCCTCGGAGCAATGCGCGTGGGCTTAAATATCCTGATCGACCAGGAGCATGTCAAGATCGACAGACTCTTAGGACACGGCGGACTGTTCAAGACCAAAGGTGTCGGACAGCAGATCCTTGCAGACGCAGTGAATGCACCGGTATCTGTTATGTCAACCGCAGGTGAGGGCGGCGCATGGGGAATCGCACTTCTGGCGGCTTATCTCGTAGATAAGAAAGACGGAGAGACTCTGGATGAATTCCTGGACAACCGTGTATTTGCCGGAAATGAAGGAAGCACCCTTGATCCGAAACCGGAAGGTGTAGAAGGATTCAATAAGTTTATGGACAGATATCTCAAAGGTCTGCCGATCGAACGGGCAGCAGTAGAGTCCAAGATCTGGTAAGAATAAAAAGATAAAACGTAAGCTGCTGGAAACAACGGCTTACGTTTTGTGCAAAGGAGAGAAAATAATGCTTGAGAAATTAAAAGAAGAAGTATACAAAGCCAATATGGATCTTCCGAAATACGGACTGGTCACATTCACCTGGGGAAATGTCAGCGGCATTGACCGTGAAAAGGGATTGTTTGTCATCAAACCGAGCGGGGTAGATTATGATAAGCTCAGACCGGAAGATATGGTAGTTGTAGACCTTCAGGGAAACAAAGTAGAGGGTGAATATAATCCATCTTCCGATACAGCAACACATGTCGTTCTCTATAATGAATTCCCGAATATCGGAGGAATCGTACATACCCATTCTCCGTGGGCAACAAGCTGGGCACAGGCAGGAAGATCCATTCCATGCTACGGAACCACTCATGCAGACTACATCTACGGTGAAGTTCCATGTGTGCGCAACCTGACAAAAGAAGAGATCGATGAAGCCTATGAGAAAAACACCGGCGTCCTGATCGCAGAATATTTCAAAAACAGCGACTACGAAGCAGTACCTGCAGTCCTCTGCAAGAACCACGGACCATTCACCTGGGGCAAGGATGCCCATGAAGCAGTCCACAACGCAGTTGTTCTTGAAGAAGTAGCCAAAATGGCATGCCGCTGCGAGCTGATCAACCCACAGGTAAAACCGGCACCACAGGAATTACAGGACAAGCATTATTACCGTAAACACGGTGCGAATGCTTATTATGGACAGATTAAGAAATAACATTTCATTGACAGATATTCTGGATCAATGGTATAATTTTTTTATCGAAACCGTAGAGATACAGAGAAAGGTATTTTCAATACGAAGGTATTGGAGGTGCCTTTTTTTATTGAAGAAAAAGGAGAATGTTTATGAAGAGACGACGGATCATGATCACAAATGACGACGGGATTCAGTCAGAAGGACTGCTGGCGGCAGTCAGGGCGGCAAAGGAATTTGGAGAGGTGATTGTTGTGGCACCGGCGAAGCAGCAGACTGCTATGGGGCGGGCTTATCCAAGAACAAAAGATATGGGGATCATCCGTAAAGTAGATTATGAAGTGGAGGCATATGCAGTGAATGGATCACCAGGATATTGTGCCGCATTTGGGCTTCTGGAGATCTTGGATACCTTGCCGGACCTGGTGATCAGTGGAATTAATTTTGGATGTAATATGGGAATGTCATTGACCTGCAGCGGGACACTGGGAGCAGCATTCGAAGCATACAGCCAGGGAGCTCCGGTTATGGCAGTTTCACTTGAGACAGCCGCGGAAGATATCATGGTTACTTCTTCTCGAAAAGTTGGTTTTCAGATGGCAGAAGAAGTGACCCGGCAGTGGATCCCCCAAATTTTGGAACAGGTACATGAAAAGAAAAACGAAGCATATCGTTTTCTGAATATCAATATTCCATCAGAAACTTCTGATACAGAAAAATATCGAATGACATTTCTGGAAGATCAGAATTATTATGTGCTTCAGAGACCGCCAAAAAGAGACAGAAGCAAACCATACTGCCTGGGTTATATCATTCAGGTGGATGATGAGAAATTACATAAAGGAAGCGATATCCAGACAGTATGTCAGGACCGGCTTATTTCCGTAACGCCGATTTCCATGGATATGACAAGAACTTCTTTAAGTCATTTCTGATAAGAATTTTTTAAATGTGTCATAAATAATAAGGCAGCGAACAGATAAAGTCCGCTGTCTTATTTTAAGAGAGGATATTAAGAAACATCTGATGAAGATTTTTTTGCTGTTCTTTATTAGTAACACGTTTGGGAAGACAAAGGGTTGTCTGTGAATCTACACGAATTGCATAGATCGAATCGGTTTCCAGAACACGGCTGTATTTATCTTCACCAAGAATGATAACATTATCAGATGACTTTTCCTTTGATGAAGAAGGAAGAACAATTTCTCCCTGCTGATTGATCCGGATCCGGTATGTTCCATTCAGTCGTGCAACTTTTGCGGCTCCCTTCCTGGCCGCCAGTGAAGGATGATATAAAAGATAAAAAAGCAGTGCAACAGAAAACACAGCAAGGAGGCAAAAATAAACTTTACGTGTGTCCAGCCTATAAAAAATAAGAGACAGGACAGAAATAGAAGTCAGAATTATTGTGTAGATTATTCTTTTGTGTTTATTTAACCGGGAAGCAAGAAGATAAAAAGTATCGTATGATTCCTGGTAAGACAATTTGTATTGAAATGTGTAGTCAAAAGTCATTGGTCAGATTGCCTCCTTTACTGAGTTCAGGCGTGGTTTTGTTTCATTGCCTTCTTTTGTTCTTTTTCTTCATCCTGTTCAGATTTCAGGCGAAGAGAAGGAATCGGTCTGCCAAGGTCGTCGTAATCTTCTGTAAAAGTATCATATTTTGCCGGATTCACCATAACTTTTACGAAAGAAACAGAAATGATGATCAGCAGGAAAACAATAGGAAATCCTCCAAGATTGGACAGATATTTTAAAGCATCCGTGGATTTAAAAGCTCTTACGAAAATTACGCAGAGAGCTCCAATGGTGATTCCCCAGACAATTTTGAGCCATGCCGGAGATTCTGCATCACTTTCTGCAATCGTATCTGTACATAATCCTGCCATGGCATTGGTGTTGGAATCTGAAGCGGTAATAAATGATACAAATACAATAGAAAGAAAAACAGCGATACTGATCACCGGAACAGGAAGTTGTTTTAGGACAGCATAGGTTGCAGAAGCAGTTCCTCCTTCGAGCATTGCAGTGTTGATTCCTTTTCCAGCCAGTTCATAGTAAACGGAAGATGCAGAGAACAGACCGAGCCATGCAACGGAGAACAGAGCAGGAAATACAACAATAACACGGATTGCTTCTTTTACTGAGTAACCTTTGGAAATCTTTCCAAGGAAAATAGAGGTAACAGGCATCCATGCCATCCAGTTACACCAGTAGAAGACCGACCACCACATTGCCCAGCGGTCTCCGTCAGCTGCTGAAATAAACAGGGAAGACTGGCAGAAGGTGGAAATAAAAGCACCAAACCCTTCAACAGTCAGTTTCAGTATATAAGCAGTTGGTCCGAACAGGAATACAAAGAGACCAAGAACCATGTAGATCCTGGAGTTGATAGTAGAAAGGATGCGAATACCATTCATAACTCCAGATACTGCGGAAGTAACAAATGCAGCCACAATGATGACAGCAATGACTGTCCAGGTGACAGGGCTGGAAACAATATTTCCATTTGTCAGACTGCTGGCTCCATCTGCAACAAGGAAGATTGCAGAGCCCATGCTTGCTGCCATTCCGCAGACAAGTGCGAAGAGACAGATACAGTCAATAGCAGGAGACAGTTTATCTGCCAGTCGGTCACTGAGAGCAGGAAAAAGCATGGAACCGATGGAATATTTTTTGTTTGCATTATAATAAAGAAATGCAAAGAGGATCGCAGGCATTCCATAGATACACATAGGTGTAACTGTCCATTCCAGAAAAATATCTTTCATGAGGAAGGTGATAGCAGCTGGTGACTGTGGTTCTATGGAAGCCGGAGGTGCGTAATAGTGATACATAGGTTCTGCACATGCCCAGAGGAGAATTCCGGCAGCCATGATCGTGCAGAGTACGATCCAGATATAATTGCTCTGATTCAGGATCGGTTTTGCTTTGCTTCCACCGATCCGTACATTTCCAAATGGGGAAAAATATGCAGCAACGATCAGCACTACGCAGATAAATGCCATCAGAGCAAAAAGCCAGTCAAAATCTTCCAGAATAAATGTTGTGACTGTCATGATCAGTGCATTAAAGGCGGTTCCGTCTGCCAGATTTAAAATAATGGTTGCAATTACCAGTATCCAGGGAATCAGGAAAACAGCCCACCGTATATTTGATTTTTTTGTCATACAACAACATCCTTTCTAATCCAGAGTAGCCCAGATTTCTTCATTAGTGGTAGAAATAGCAACAGCACCGGCTGAAAGAGCCCCCATAACATCGCTTTTGTCAAGGACAAGTCCACTGACTACCAGTGGTTTGCCGTTGATCTCAGCAAGAGCGTAGGTGATCATTTTGGTAAGTCCTGCCGGCATCATTTCTACAATATCCGGGGAAGTTTCTTTTACATGTTTTTTGATATTATTGTAGGTCAGTCGGTCCAGCATGAAAAAGCGCTGAATCGTGATGAGCCCCAGTTCATTTCCTCTTTTGATAAGCTGAGGCTTGGTACTGATGATTCCGGTAGCTTTGGTGTATTTTTTAATAAAGTCTACACTGATTTCTCTGCTTGCAAGACCATTGATCAGGTCCAGGTGTACAACAGCAGTCTTTCCGGCGGCAACGACTTCATCTACAATATCTGCAATGGTACAGATATTTCCATATAATATATAAACAATCTCACATGGGGCTGTTTTGCAGGCTTCCAGAAGGGCATCGTTGTTGATCGCTGCGATGATCGGGCAGCGTTCCATACTGTCATAAAAAGATGTAAAATGTTTTGAACTCATATAATCCTCGCTTTCTTTTACATTCAGATCCAGTTGTTTGCTATTGCTTTACTTTTTTGGTATTCTTCATAGTCTTCAGGCAGGAAGTTTACCTGAATATCAGAGTGCTTAATATGTGCATAAACAGATGCATGCAGATTTGCTGCTGAGAGCTCCTGCATGATCCCGGAAACAATTTCGGAGAAAGTCCGTCCCCGGGAAGCTGGTTTTATTCCGAGCTTGATGATACGCTTATCCAGTGCATGTTTTTTTTCGATGAACTGGATAACTGTTTCAGCAGCCGCGTGTCGAAAATCGTGCATTTTCTGGATTTCACTGTAACCGGTGAGTGCCCATGCGGCATCAGGATCGCTTCCGTATTCAGAGGTGATATCGATCAGATCCATCAGAATTTCATCCATGGCATCTTCTGCTCCGGCAGTTTCTATATAAATGACAGAAGCCGTGCCGGAAGGAAGCAGGGGAACCGTTTTCAGTGCAGAGAGCTGATCTCTGGCAGAATTTATAAGCTGAATTGCGGTTTTGCCAATATATTCCATTGAGATGATCCAGGCATTTTCGGTGGAAGGAACAAAACTCTGCAGTCTGTCAGCACAAAGGAGTGACTGTTCTTCATTGTCAAAGAAGAAAGAAATCCCCAGAATGTGTTCAGGCTTTCTCACCAGTTTCAGGACTGCTTCCGTGATGCAGCTATCCGATGGAAAGATACCGGAAGCTGATAAATCTCTGAGAGAATGTACCTGACCGTCCTTGTCGAGCAGAGTAATTTCTTCTATGTAGCCGAGGGTGGAACCGTAGTAATAAGAATTCATGCCACAGGCATTTGTGGCAATGATACCACCTATGGTGGCACTGGTTTCGGTTGGAGAAGGAGGCCAGAAAAAATCATTTCGTTTAAGCTGATGAAGAATTTCCTGTTGTAACTGCATCAGAGTAACACCAGGTTCTACAATGGCATATCCTTCATTTTCTGAAGTAAGTCTGATTTCCCGGATGGCGTTCATTTTGGAAAAATTAATGATATGTCCACCATGGGGAACACTTTTGCCCTCCACTCCCGTGTTGGCACCCTGCAAGGTCAGAACATCAGAGGGCAGGTGCTGAATGATCTCCGGCAATTCCTCCGCAGAAGAAGGAAAAGAGATCGTATCTGCGAATCCCTCTTCCTTGGACTCATCAGAAAGAAAACGGTCATACCGGTCGTCCACAGTCTGTATCAGTCTGTTATTCATGACATTCCTCCTTTACGAGAGAAGTAAATCTGGAAAATATATCCATACAGTCTCCACAGATCGCAAGGTCAGACTTGTTGACGATAGGGGCATCTGGATCAGTATTGATGCTGATAATGTGCCTGCATTTTTCTACACCGGTATAAAAAGCAGGGGCACCGCTTATACCGAGCAGAATTGCCAGATTGTTCTGAAGTACTGCGCCGCTTACGCCTGTAAGACGGTCCATCGGAAGCCAGGCATTCATAACACAGGGTCTTGAACCGGCGACAGGAATGGAGACAGATTCTGCAAGTTCAGAAAGTTTTGAAGCGTTTCCGGAATTGGAGAGTCCGCGTCCGCCTATGACAACACAGGGAGAATCCGAAAAAAGATCTTCGGATGAAACTGTGCTGATACGGATGTCATAATCTTCTGAAGAAGCAGTATTGGTAAAAGATACTTCTTTGCATGTATTATAAGAAATTATAGATCCTGCATAATTTTTGTCAACTGAAACGAAGTAAGGCACTTTTTTCATTTGAAAAGTCCCCAGTACATGTCCGGAATATATCTTTTTCTTTACTGTGAGCGATGACGACCCGGAAATCAGAGATACTGCATCAGTCAGAGAACTTCCACCGAGTCTGACGCTTAAGCGGGTACAGAGTTCATTACCGAAAGTATCGCCTGTAAACAGATACAGGTCAGATGATGGTGCATAGCTGGAAAGAAAGTCAAGACAGATTTCCGGAATATACTGTCTGGAGTAAACATATTGAATGCAGGATGCAGGGACTTTACAGGTAAGAGCATCCAGGGATGAGAGTTCTTCTTTTGGGTGATCGTGAAAGATAATGGCAGAACCATCGTCAGGGGAAAAACCCTGATCCCGAAGAAACTGCCCAAGCCCCGGAAGCTGTTCCTGCGCCTGTCTGTCAAAATTGCTGATGATTAAAGTATATTTCATATTCATACCCATTTTTTGTAATGATCGTATAAAATCCTGGCTGCTTCATCAGGATCAGATCCGTTGACAATTTCAGATGTCCGTTTCTGAATGACAGGTTCAATGTTCAAGAGCTGGATGTTCTCTTCCGATGAGAGATATTGACCGGCCGACATTTCGGAACAAAGGCTGTCTTCGTGAAAAACGGCAATCTCCTGATGTCTGCTCTGCATACGCTGTCGCAGGGTGGGAACCCGAAGATAAGTACCGGCGACATTTCCGATTACCAGAACAGCCGGACCGGACACTGTTTCTTCACGAATCTCGGAATCCAGATGAGAAATAACGGAAACAGAAGTTTCTGATACAGGACGAATATCCGTTACATTTGAAATACAGCGGATTCCAAGATATTCTGCAAGCAGGAATGGAACCTTTCCCTGGGAACCGTCTCCACTTTGCGCACCGGTAAGAATAAAATCAAACGGAACCTGTTTCTGAATATAAGCATACAGAAGGGCTACAGCCTTTTCGGAAGACAGCGTTTCCATGGAAGTCGGATCGCGCAGAGAAATCAGATGTGTGTCTGTAAATCCCAGAGCGGCCAGAAGTTCCAGAAAGGTTTTGTTGTTGTCGGCAGAAACTGTAACAGCAGTACAACTGCAAACAGGCACAGAAGAACAGGCTGTATCACGAAAACGGCAGGCAAGTTCCAGTGCACTCTCATCATAACAGTTTAAAATTTGTTTTAAATAGCAGGTGTCTATATGGCCGGAGCCACTGCCGGAGATCCAGTCATCCTCCGACAGCAGTTCCAGATCTGCTATTGTGTGAAAGCAGTTTAATAATCTCATAAGCCTCTTATATTAAGATCAGAAGATCCATGGATTTTCGTCATTTCTGTTGATCGGGATCAGAGTTCCGACGTTCATGATACCATTTGGATCAAATGCTTTTTTGAGGGTTTCAAGCATATAAATGGAAGAACCATATTCCTCATATACATAGTGTGCTCTTGCTTTTCCAAGGCCATGGTGATGAGCAATGGAGCCTCCGAAACGAACGGTTTCTTCACAGATGATGCGGTTGATCAGGTTGTGGTATTTGTTCATTTCTTCTTCTGGTTTGCAGTCAACTACATTGTAGTAGTAGGTGAAGTATACGTTTGTTCCGTTGATATAGCTGTGTGAAGAATGTCCGCCGATCATGGTAAGGTCCGGCACTTCAGCAGTCAGACGTTTTACAACAGATTCATAGATATCATTGATAACGTCCCAGCATCCGGAGATTTCAGTTGTGATACCGATATTGTTTGTTGCAAGGATCTCTTCACGTTCTTTTGCGATTTCTTCCGGACCCCAGTTCAGATGAGCAAACCATTTTTCGATAAGAACAGGATCAACAGGGGTGATGCCAGGAAGTTCTTTGACTAGGGCATCGATACCATCGGCAGTAGCTCTGGTGATCGCAGCAGGACCTTCAGCCATGAAAAGAAGGACATTTTTGCCATCAGCCCAGCTGAAGTGAGAAGCGGAGTCGGCAACATCATAAAGTCTTGCTACGGAAGGTTTGTATCCTTCAACCATAATACGGCGGAGTCCCTCGAATCCGGTTTTCATTTCATCTACTTTGTATCCAAGGTAAATGTTGTTTTCCGGCTGATATTTGAAGATTTTTACAGTTACCTCAGTGATGAAGCAGAGAGCACCTTCGTTTCCAAGAACGATATGTCTGATGTCAGGACCAACGGATCTTCTCGGAACATTTTTGATACGGCATACTTTGCCACCCGGGAATACAACTTCACAGCCGACAAGCATATCTTCGATTCCACCATATAAGGTAGAGAACTGACCGATACTTCTTGTAGCAACAAGGCCGCCCATCTGAGCAAGTGGTTTGGACTGCGGAGAATGACCGGTAGTATATCCCATTGCACGGAGATCATCATCCAGTTTCTGGAGAGGAACGCCGCACTGGCAGGTAACCTGCATATTTGTAGTATCTACTTTTATAACTTTGTTCATGGTGGAGCCATCGATAACGATTGAGTTTTCTGCTAAAGTTTCAAGACCACCCTCGATAGCAGACTGACCTGTACGCGGGACAACATTGATCTTGTTGTCATCAGCGAATTTAAGGACCTTTGCAACCTCATCTGTATTATGAACATAGATGACAGCTGCCGGTGTAGGAAGTGTATAGACTTTGTGACACTGTTCGAATTTACGATAACGATCCAGACTGCTTTCTTTTAATACGGCTTCATCAGTAACAACCTGATCTGCTCCTAAAATGTTGATAAGTTCCTCGACGATTTTTTCTCTGGACAGTGTAGACATAGTGTTTTCTCCTTTCATTATAAAAACTATCCTTCTTAATAATGAGTGGAATCTGTCTGTGGGATTCTGTTTTTATAAGATCGGGAGAGTTTTGACAAACAAAAAACCCGTCCTAACATAGAGTGCAGAATCCACCCATGTTGAACGAGTTACTCTCTAACGTCTCTTACGTAACTTTGAGATTATAATATTGAAAAATAACGAAAATGTCAATATAAAGAGTGAAAAAAATGACAAATTATGAAAAATGCATAAAAACAAAAACGAAAAATATAAAAAAGTAACAAAAACAATCTGGAAATTAAAAAAGTCATTATAACTTATTGACAACGAAAAAATTCGATGCTATATTCTAAGCATCAACAGCGATTACCGAAGAGATGAAGAAGAGAGAGGTAATTCTAAATGCATAGATTTGTGTATTTAGAATTGGCTCTCTCTTTCTTTTGTCTTAAGGTAAATATTTCTAGGAGGAGGAAATATGGACAAAGCAGCAATCAAAAAATGGGGAACGCTTCTGTTATTGGCAGCCGGAGCAGGAATCATCTTCCAGCTTCCGTATATAAGGGAAACGTTTTATCCGCAGATCCAGTCAGCGATGGGGCTGACAAACGCACAGATGGGTCTTCTGTCATCCGGTTATGCGACTATGGCAACTCTCTCATATTTTATCGGAGGTGCGATCGCTGACAGATTTTCACCAAGACTGATGCTGACAGTATCCTTTATAGGAACGGGAATTCTTGGATTATGGTTTTCTACATTTCCAAGTTTCAACACAGCAAGACTGATCTTTATCCTGATGGGTGTAACAAGCATCATTACTTACTGGTCAGCATGTATCAAGGCAACAAGAGCACTGGGAACAGCAGAAGAGCAGGGACGTCTTTTCGGACTTCAGGAAGGTCTTCGAGGTATCATTAATGCAGTTGTCGTATTTGCGATGACAGGTGCTTATGCATATTTCGCATCTACTTCAGAAGTATTTGGTGCATCCATGGCGATCAAAGTATGTGCGGTTGTGGATATCATCATTGGTATTCTGAACTTTATCTTCATTCGTGACAGTGAAGAAGAAAAAAATGAAAAACCGGAGAGTGTGGTAGAACTTACAAAAGGTCTGTTCAAATGCCTCACAATTCCAAGAGTATGGATTCTGGTAGGAATCATCTTTACTGCATACAGCGTATATGGACTGATCGGATATGTGAATACATATGCAGTTAATTATTATGGACTTTCCGCTACAATGGGATCTACACTTGGCGGTATCCGTTATCTCCTTCAGGGTGTCGGAGGTATCATCGGAGGTATCCTGGCAGATAAACTTCACTCACGTATCAAAGTCGTAGGCGGAGGTGCGGCACTGCTCGCAATTTCCTTTGCACTGTATCTGGTACTTCCGGTAAATGCAAGCCTTGTAATGGCAGTTATCGTAAACTTTGTTCTGGGTCTGATCTTTATCTATGCAGTAAGAAGCCAGTATTTTGCTATTCATGACGATGCGGGAATACCGATGTCTTTAAGTGGCCGTGTATCTGGTATTGCTTCAGCACTTGGATATGCACCTGATTTATTTATGTACACTCTGGTTGGATCCTGGATGGATAAATACGGAGCAGCAGGATTCAAAATGACATGGGCTTATGCAGCTGTTGCAGCAGTTCTCTGTGTACTGCTCAGTTTACTTCTCAGCCGTGTACTCAAAAAAGGCAGAGATATTGATGTGAGCAAGGCACTTTAAAACTTAATAAAGCACTTAAAAAATATTTTATAAAAAAGGAGAATACAAAATGAAAAACATTAACGATTTTAATATGGACTTTTTCTCACTCAAAGGTAAAAATGCAATCGTTACAGGTGGTGTCAGTGGTCTGGGACAGGCTTTTGCCCTAGCTCTTGCAAAAGCGGGCGCAAACATTTTTGTATTTGCAGCAGTAGATGATGACGGAACAACAAAGAAACTGATCGAAGCCTGCGGTGTAAAATATGCATTTATGCTGGGCGATATTACAGAAGACGGAATCTGTGATAAAGTTGCTGACAAATGTGTGGAAACTTTTGGAAGCATTGATATTCTGGTTAACTGTGCAGGTATCTGCAAGATCGCAGATGTTCTTGACTTTGGCAGAGCTGAGTGGGATCCGATGATCGCTATCAACCTGACAGGTGCTTTTGATCTCAGCCATGCAGTTGCAAAATATATGATTCCTCAGAGAAGTGGACGAATCATCAACATCTGCTCACTGTTCTCTTTCCTTGGCGGACTTGGCTCACCGGCATATGCTGCTATGAAAGCCGGTCTTTCCGGACTGACAAAAGCTTATGCAGATGAACTCGGAAAATACGGCATTACTGTAAATGGTATTGCACCAGGATATTTCCAGACTGCAATGACAGCAGGAACAGGAAGCGGAAATGAAGAAGATCCGAAATATATCAAGATCAAAGAACATATTCCGGCAGACCGCTGGGGAGAGCGTCAGGATCTTATGGGTGCAATGGTATTCCTGGCAAGTAAGGCAGCAGATTATGTAAATGGTACATTACTTGTTGTTGATGGTGGATATCTTGTAAGATAATAAAAGTGATAAGCAGGTAGGAAGATATGAACAAAAAATATTTAATGGGAATTGACGAAGGTTCCCAGAGTGCAAAAATCACAATTTTTGATATCGAAGGAAATATTGTATGTGAAGGAAAAGCTCCTTTAAGACCATATAATCTTCCAAAACCAGGTTATGTAGAGCATCCGGATGATGACTGGTGGGATGCAATCTGTAAAGCAAGTAAAAACTGTATGGCGAAATTCGAAGGAGATCCAAAAGATATTGTCGGAATCGGACTTTGTACGATTCGTTGTTGCAGAGCATATTTAAAGGAAGACGGAAGTCTTGCACAGCCGGCTCTGAGCTGGATGGATATTCGACTTTCGCAGCCATATACACATGAAAATCCAGATGTGAAATATATTGTTGCATCTTCCGGTTATATTACACACAGACTGACCGGAGAAAAGAAAGATACAATTGCCAACTATGAATATGGATGGCCGGTTGACGTAGATAACTGGAAATGGTCAGACAATCCGGAAGCATACAAAGCCACCGGAATGCCGAAAGAAATGCTGTTCGATCTTGTAATGCCGGGAGATATCCTTGGATATGTTACAGAGGAAGCGGCCAAAGCTACAGGACTTCCGGCAGGGGTTCCGGTTGTGGCAACTTCAAATGATAAGGCAGTAGAAGGTCTTGGAACGGGCTGCATGGGAGATTCTACCGTCTGCATTTCTCTTGGAACCTATACATCTGCAATGATGGAAGGAAAAGAAAACTTAAAAGGTACAAGTTATGCATGGCCGAAGTTTTCCTGTATGCCGAATAAATATTTATATGACAGCAACGGAATCCGCCGTGGTATGTGGACTGTAAGCTGGTACAGAGATATCTTGGGTGAGGGATATGCGAAACTTGCCGAAGAAAAAGGAATGTCTCCGGAAGAAGCACTGGGACTTGAAGCAGAAAAGGTTTCGGTTGGAAGTGATGGACTTATGACAGTCCTGAACTGGCTGGCAAATGTAGATGCACGTTATCAGAAGGGCATTATGATCGGATTTGATGGTCGTCACACGAGAGGTCATATTTACAGATCTATCCTGGAAGCAGTTGCAATGACTATGAAAGGACATGTTTCCGATATGTGCAATGAAGTAGGCACTACGATCGAGAAACTGATCATTACCGGCGGCGGTTCTAACAGTGATCTGTTTATGCAGATTTTTGCAGATGTATTCAATATTCCGGTAGTTCGAAATGAGGTAAATGGTGCAGCTGGACTGGGCTCTGCAATCTGCGCAGCAGTAGCAGCAAACGTATACGATTCTTTCGAAAGTGCAGTGGAGCATATGGTAAGGATCAAAGATACTTTTACACCAATCGCTGAGAATGCGGAGATTTACAGCAAGATGATCCCTGTATATTCAGAAATTACGAAATATACAGATCCGATACTCAAAAAATCTTACGAGATTTTTGACTGAAACGGACAGGAAAGTATAACAATATAAAAGCGAATGCAGGGATATGTTTACAGAAGCATATCCCTATTCGTGTATTTTGCAGGGAGAAATGCTTATGAATATTTGTGTATGTGTAAAACAGGTTCCGGATACAACGGAGATAAAAATCGATCCCGTCACAAATACGCTGATTCGAAGAGGGGTTCCGAGTGTGGTAAATCCGTTTGACCTGTATGCGATGGAAATGGCGCTTCAGTTAAAAGAGAACCGAGGCGGCAAAATCTATGTAATAAGTATGGGGCCGGAACAGGCGGGACAGGCAGTTCGTTCCTGTCTGGAAATGGGAGCGGATGAGGGACGGCTGATTTCAGGAAGGGCATTTGGCGGATCAGATACTTATGCGACCAGTTATATACTGTCACAGGGAATCCGGATGCTGGAGAAGCAGGATAATATAAAATTTGACCTGATCCTGTGTGGAAAACAGGCAACAGACGGCGATACGGCACAGGTTGGACCGGAGATGGCAGAGCATCTGGGAATTCCACAGATCACGCTGGCACTGGATCTTTATTTTGAAAATGATAAACTGATCGTAAAGAAAGTCAGCAGAGAAGGCTATGATCTGCTGACAACAACACCTCCGGCACTGGTGACAGTTTTGAAGTCAAATGTTCCTCCGAGATGTGCAACTTTGAAAACAAAGATGGCAGCCAGAAAAAAAGAAATCATAATTCTGACAGAGTCTGAAATGGAAACAATAGAACTGGGACGATGTGGAATCAAGGGATCACCGACCAGAGTAAAGACAACTTATGTACCGGTGCAAAAACAGGAAGGATATATTATCAGGGAAAAAGAAGTACAAAAAGCGGTGGAAGAACTGATAGAAAAGCTTCAGAAAGATGAGGTGCTCCGGAGATGAAAAACAATACAGAATACAGAAATATCTGGGTTTGGATGGAAACAGAGCATGGGTATACACAGAAAGTTGGTTTTGAACTTCTGGAGAAAGCAAAAATCCTGGCAGCAGAAAAGAACTGTGAAGTAGTGGCAGTCATAATAGGAAATGACACAAAGCAGGCGGTGAAAGATGTAGCTGCTTATGGTGCTGACCAGATGATCGTTGTGGAAGATCCGGTTTATGAGTATTATTCCACAGATGCATTCAAGATCACAATGGTAAAACTGATCAGAGAATATATGCCGGAAACCGTACTGATTGGGGCAACGGATAATGGAAGAGACCTTGCACCACGGATCGCCTGCTGTCTTGGAACCGGACTTACAGCGGATTGTACGGAAATTGGAATTGATGAGAAAACAGGATGTATTGCATGGACACGTCCGACATTTGGGGGAAATCTTATGGCGACGATCATCTGCCCGGACAGACGGCCACAGATGGGAACTGTGCGTCCCGGAGTCTTTAAAGCAGGAAGATATAAAAAAGAAAGAATAAAAAAAATTCTGCAGGATGAGAAAAAAATCATCAGAAAAAATGCACTGGTCGAAAAAAATGAGATTCGAACAGAACTGATCCAGCGTGTTAAAGAAGTGACAGAAAGTGTTGATCTGGAAGAGGCAGAGATTATTGTTGCCGGTGGAAAAGGAATTGGAAATAGGGAAGGATTTGATGAGCTGAAATCCTTTGCAGATGCAATAGGTGGAAAAATTGCCTGCAGCCGCGCTGTAGTGGAAGCAGGGTGGCTTCCGCAGAACTATCAGATCGGTCAGTCGGGAAAAACAGTGACTCCAAAAATATATTTTGCAGTTGGAATTTCGGGAGCGATCCAGCATCTGGCGGGCATCGCAGGTGCGGATAAGGTGATTGCTGTTAATTCTGATCCGGATGCGGCTATTTTCCAACGGGCAGATTATGGAATCATAGGCGATTATAAAGAAGTTCTGCCTGTGCTTAAGGCAGAACTTCAAAATAAAAATTTTATTGAGAGTATAGAATAAAAGAATATGACTCAAATTTCGTATTTATTCAAATGCGAAGTTCGAGCCATATTTTTTGTTTGTTAAAAATCTTTCCCGGTAAATACCGCAACGGTTCTCGGGCGCATGATGAAACTGTGGTCGATGCGCGGGTCTTTGCCGTCCGGGTAGCAGTAGCGGCCGTTTTCGTCGCCGTAGGTGTTGACGCTTAAGTGCCATGCACCGTGTCCTTTGAGGCTTGGAAGGGTGATCGTTACATCCTCCCAGTAGGTGTTGACTGCCACGTAAACAAGGTCGTCCCTGCCTTTTTCTTTGTCATAGCCGGTGAAGCTGACGCAGAAGGTGCGGGCATCTCTCGGGATATCCACTTCGTCTGCGTTGATGTTGTGAGTGTGGATAGGATCCATGCCACAGACGGAATCCGGGAGCTTCTTGTGGATAACTGTGTGCTGCTTGCGGAATGCGATCATGAATTTGAAGAATTCAAAGAGATCACGGTTTTTGTCAAGCATGCGCCAGTCGAGCCAGGAGATCCTGCTGTCCTGACAGTAGCTGTTGTTGTTTCCGTATTTGGTATTTCCAAATTCATCGCCGGAGAGGAACATCGGCGTTCCACGGCTGCACATCAGGACTGCACAGGCGTTGCGGATCATGCGGTAGCGGAGTGCGAGAACTTCCGGATCATCGGTTTCGCCCTCGGCACCGCAGTTCCAGCTTCGGTTATCATTGGCACCGTCCGCATTGTCCCATCCGTTTGCCTCATTGTGCTTATCATTGTAAGCATAGAGGTCATAAAGTGTAAATCCGTCATGACAGGTAAGGAAATTGACGCAGGAATTGTAACCGGCGTAATTGCTCTTGTTATTTCCATAGAAACCACCATAAAGGTCACCGGAACCGGAAATGCTCCATGCAGCGTCCCAGGCGTTCCAGAAATCTCCCTTCAGGAAAGAACGGAGGCAGTCACGGTAACGGCCGTTCCACTCAGCCCATCTGCGGCTGGCAGGGAAAGAACCAACCTGATACAGTCCGCCGGCATCCCAGGCCTCTGCGATCAGCTTGACATTTCGAAGAACCGGATCGTAAGCAAGAAGTTCCAGAAGTGGCGGGTTGTTAAGAGGGGAACCGTCCTCATGACGTCCCAGGATACTTGCAAGGTCGAAACGGAAACCATCCACGCGGTAGTTGATGGTCCAGTAACGTAAACACTCCAGGATCATCTGACGCACGATCGGATGATTACAGTTCAGAGTGTTTCCACATCCGCTGAAATTGTAGTAATTTCCTTCCGGAGTCAGCATATAATAAACTTTATTGTCAAATCCTTTAAAGCAGAAAGTTTTTCCAAGTTCATTTCCTTCGGCAGTGTGGTTGAATACGACATCAAGAATTACTTCGATTCCATTTTCGTGGAGCTCACGGATCAGTTCTTTCAGTTCGGTTCCCTCACAGTTATGTTCTGCCTTGGAAGCATAGCTGGTGTTTGGGGAAAAGAAGTTAACGGAATTGTATCCCCAGTATTCCAGAAGACGCTTGCCGTTTACGGTACGGGCATTCATGTTCTCGTCGAACTCGAAGATAGGCATCAGCTCCACCGCATTGATTCCCAGTTCTTTGAGGTAAGGAATCTTTTCACGAAGACCGGCAAAAGTTCCCGGGTGTGTGACACCGGAAGAAGCGTCCTGTGTAAATCCGCGGACATGAAGTTCGTAGATGATCAGGTCACTGATCTTACGGGTGGACTGAGGCATGTCTTCCCAGTCGAAAGAATCGCGTACCACACGGGCGTGATAGCTTCCAATCTTCTGCTGTCCCCATTCGCGCTGACCGGCAACGGCTTTGGCATAAGGATCAAGAAGAACTTTTGTCTTATCGAAGATATGGCCTTTTTCCGGTTCATAAGGACCGTCGATGCGGTAGCCGTATTCCAGGTCTTCGATGTCCAGTCCCATGACGATCATGGAATAGACATCACCGATACGACAGGCATTGGGAAAAGGAAGAACTGCGAAAGGCTCCTCTTCTCCGGAGTGGAAAAGAAGAAGCTCGCAGGATGTACCGTGACGGGTATGTGTGGTAAAGTTGACTCCGTTGGAAAGGGGAGTAGCGCCATTTAATTCAAAAAAACCGGGACGTACAGGAAATCCCGCGATAATATCTGTGGGCCGGGATGTCAGTGTATTCTCAGAAAGCATAGTCTGATTCTGTGTTTTCATTTCCGGTATCCTCCTTGGTAGAATTTTTTACAAACAAAAAATATTATAACTGATTTTCAGAAAAAAGTACAGGCTGGTAACCTATGAAGTTCACGGGAGTTGACAGAGATTGCAGAAATGTGATAAAAACCTGTACAGAGATGAGGTGAAAAAGTGGAAGAAAAAAGAAGAGAAGAATGGGTGGCCATTTTAAGACAAAGCCGGCTCTGCAGAAACCTGGAAGAAAAAGAACTCCTAAACCTCATGGAGCAGGAAGGAACGGTACGGACTTATTCCAGAGGGGAGCGGATCTTTCAGGAAACAGACCGGCCGGATTCGGTTTACATGCTTCTTAACGGAAGTGTGATCATCGCAAAAGAGACATTTTCCGGAAAAAGGATCCTTCTGGCGCAGCTGGAAAATCCAGGGGCTCTGTTCGGGGAGGTTTATGCCTTTATGGAGAAAGCTTCCTATGATATGTATGTGGAAGCGCTGACGCAGGTTTCCGTTCTGATCATGAGCAGCCGGATCTTTACAGACAGGGAAGAAAATAGTTTAAGCCGGAAACTTCGGGAAAATCTTCTTGAGGTTTTTGCCGGGAAGGCTTACAATATGAACCGGAAGCTTCGGATCCTTGGAAGCGGCAGTCTCCGGGAGCGGATCGTTCGTTTCCTTGTGGAATGCCAGGACAGTGAAGGACAGATCCACATGAATCTTTCCAGAGAAGAGATGGCGGATTATTTAAACATTACCAGGCCGTCTCTTTCCAGAGAACTGGGAAAGATGCAGGAAGAAGGAATCCTGGAACTTGACAGGCGTCAGATCCTTGTGAAAGATCAGGAAAAAATGGAGTTATATCTGTAAGGTAACATATGTTACCGAAGAATCTCCGGGATTTTTGTATGATGTCAGTGAAAACAAAAACATTTGCAGAAATATAAAAATCAGGGAGAGATGATATCATGATAAGAAAGATCGTACACATTGACGAAGAGAAATGCAACGGATGTGGTTTATGCGCGAAAGCCTGTCATGAAAATGCGATTGGTATGGTAAATGGAAAGGCAAAATTATTGCGGGATGATTATTGTGACGGACTGGGAGACTGTCTTCCGGCCTGCCCTGCCGATGCGATCCGCATTATAGAGCGGGAAGCCGCAGATTATGACGCGGAGGCAGTGGAAAAAAGAATGAAGCTTAAGAAAACAGAGGCCTCGATGCCAGCAGGGAAGCCACACGTGTGCCCCGGAAGTATGGCAAGAAGCTTTAATAAAAAGCAGGAACCGTCGGTGCAGGCAGAGCAGAAAGAAGTTCCCCAAAATGCAGGGGAACAGACAAGCCGTCTTGCCCAGTGGCCCGTACAGATCAAACTGGTTCCTGTCAATGCACCATATTTTGAAAATGCACAGCTTCTGATCGCGGCAGACTGTACTGCCTACGCTTATGCAGGTTTTCATGAGAAATTCATGAAAGATCATGTGACGCTGATCGGATGCCCCAAACTGGATGAGGGAGATTATGCAGATAAGCTTGCAGAGATCATAGGAAATAATTCCATCCAGAGTATCCGTATCGTCCGCATGGAAGTTCCCTGCTGCGGAGGCATCGAGACTGCAGTGATCCGTGCCATGGAGCGAAGCGGAAAGATGATCCCATGGCAGGTAGTGACCATTGCCTGTGACGGCACGATCAGGGAGGAGCTGTAAGGAAAGGAATAAAAACAGCATGAGTGAAGAAACACTGGAGATTTCTTTTGATGAAATAGAGAAGGAACGGGAAAAATATCTTCTGGTAGATACCCGTGATAAAGTAACTGTGGAATATGGAATGATCCCGGGAGCGATTTCTGTTCCGGAACAGGAACTGGAAGAACGGGCAGAAGAACTGAAAGGGGATAAAATCCCGGTTCTTTACTGTACCAGAGGACTTTTCAGCCAGGAAGGGGCAGGGATGCTCCGGGAAAAGGGAATTCCCGCACGGAGTCTGAAAGGCGGATATACAGGATGGCTTTTTCAGCAGATGCAGAAAGAGTCCAAGAAAGGGGACAGTGAAGAAACGGAAAATGAGGCAATGGAACAGCGCCGGAAAGATATCGAGCTGAGCATCCGCAAGAAATTCCACAAGCAGCTGTTTTCCAGATTCGCCAGAGGGATCAATGACTATGAACTGGTGAAACCGGGAGATAAGATCGCGGTCTGTATTTCCGGCGGTAAGGATTCCATGTTGATGGCAAAACTGTTCCAGGAACTGAAACGTCATAACAAGTTTCCTTTTGAACTGGTATTTCTTGTGATGGACCCGGGATATAATGAGGCCAACCGTGCGGTGATCGAACACAACGCCAAACTTCTCGGAATTCCTATCACAGTGTTTGAGACTGAGATCTTTGATGCAGTTTACAATGTGGAAAAATCTCCGTGTTATCTCTGCGCCCGTATGCGAAGAGGATATCTTTACAGTAAGGCAAAGGAACTTGGATGCAACAAGATCGCTCTTGGCCATCACTATGATGATGTGATCGAGACGATCCTGATGGGAATGCTTTATGGAGCACAGGTACAGACTATGATGCCGAAACTCCACAGCACAAACTTCGAGGGGATGCAGCTGATCCGCCCCATGTATCTGATCCGTGAGGCAGATATCAAGCACTGGAGAGACTACAATGACCTGCATTTTATCCAGTGTGCCTGCAAGTTCACTGATACCTGTACTACCTGCCGTACAGACGGCACCAGTGTTTCCAAGCGAATGGAGATCAAAAATCTCATTGCGGAGCTTAAGAAGGTAAATCCCCATATTGAAAGTAATATTTTCCGAAGTGTGGAAAACGTGAATCTTCATACAGTCATTGCCTATAAAAAAGACGGCGTGAAACATTCCTTCCTGGAAGGATATGACGACTGAAAGATATAAATAATAAAAGCTGCCACCGGAGTTATGGGCCTGTTTGAGGCTTATGGTTCCGGAAGGCAGCTTTTGCTTTTTGAGTATATGGAATTATGGGGTAAATGCGTATTGAGAACATTTACGTAATCTATATGTTCTGCTTTGCAGAATGCTGGACGCGGGCTTTTTCCCGCTGCCTGGTAAGATCATAATATTCATTAGAGACGATCCCACGGCTGGAAAGCGCTTCGTAAGTTTTCTGCTGTGCAGGTGTCATTTTCATTCCGATGGTGGAATTGACATCTGTCAGCACGCAGCCTGTTTTTTCTACCAGCCAGAAAAGAGCGGAATCATCATCCGGGATCATTTTCCAGATTTCATTTTCCGTATATGGTAAAAGGGCCATAAGGGTCTTCAAATGTCCGTCCTGGATTAGGCGGTAATCTCCATCCGGCATGATGATGCCGTCACCGTAGAGTTCTTTTTTCTTTTCCATTTCTTTCAGAAGTTCTTCTGTAAGTTTCATGATCGGCTCCTTGAGATTTGCTGCTTGGGGCAGCTTTTTTGTGCTGTTTTAACCGAATCAAGGAAGTCCCCTGCGGGGTTGCGAATATCCGTTTGACTACGAGTTAAAAAAATAACGAACAGCGCCTATATTGTATGAAGAGAAGATCAAAATGTCAATAGGTTAAAAAATATTTTTAGCTGTTTAACAAGAGTTACAATTGTGCAATATGGATATTTTTTCGGAATGATGCGTTAAATCTATGTAAAATTCGTCGTAAAACAGGGACTCCTGTGGTATAATAAGAATATTCAAAAAATTCGAGGAAGGACGATGCAGATGTTAAAAAACTGGAACCCGGAACAGATTCCGGAAAAAGAGGATATCAAAGTGCGTTTAAGTGCTGCAAGAACCAGATTATATGAGCTGCAGATGGCTCTAAAGGAGCATAAGATTCCGGTGATCGTGTTGTTTGAAGGCTGGGGAGCTTCCGGAAAAGGCAGTACCATAAGTAAAGTGATCAAGAATATCGATCCCCGTTTTTTTAAAGTCGCAACTATGTCAGCGCCTACAGAAGAGGACCTTCGGAAACCATTTCTTTACCGGTATTTTAAGGAGATCCCGGAAGCCGGTAAATTTACATTCCTGGATTCCGGATGGATGGATCAGACCTGCCGGGAGCGCATGGACAAAAAACTGAAAGGGGATGATTATGTAAAACGGGTTGACAGCATCCGCAGATTTGAACGGCAGCTGACGGATAACGGATACGTACTTCTGAAATTCTTTATGCAGATCGACCGGAAAGATCAGGAGAAACGTATGGGCATCCTTCTGGAAAGCAAAGATACCCGATGGAGAGTGAATGAATACGATCTCTGGCAGAATGATCACTACAAGAAATGCAGAAAAGTTTTTGACCAGTATATGCAGGATACCAACACTTCTTCTGCTCCGTGGTATATCGTAGATGCCAGTGACCGGAAATGGGCGGAATTACAGGTACTGGAAACCATGATCAGCAACATCGAGGTTGCCATGGAGAACAGCAAACATGCTGTGCCGATTCTCCAGAATGTTTTTCCTCTGGTGGAGATGCCGAAATTAAGCGAGATCCCTCTGGATGGAAAAGAAGTGGGAGACGAAGAGTACAAGGCAGAGCTTAAAGAACTCCAGGCGAAGCTCGGAAGCCTGCATAATCGGCTCTACCGCAAAAGAGTGCCGGTGATCATCACCTATGAAGGCTGGGATGCTGCCGGAAAAGGCGGAAATATCAAGAGGATCACGGAAGCTCTTGATCCCCGTGGTTTTGAGGTACATCCCATCGCCAGCCCGGAACCTCATGAAAAAGCCCGTCATTATCTGTGGCGTTTCTGGACAAGGTTGCCTAAAGATGGACACATTGCCATATTTGACCGGACCTGGTATGGAAGAGTGATGGTGGAAAGACTGGAAGGTTTTTGCAGTGAGAACGACTGGAGACGTGCATACAATGAGATCAATGAATTCGAGAAGGAACTTTCCGACTGGGGTGCTGTGATCGTGAAATTCTGGGTCCACATTGATAAAGATACCCAGCTTGCAAGATTTAATGACCGCCAGAACAATCCGGAAAAACAGTGGAAGATCACAGATGAGGACTGGAGAAACCGTGAAAAATGGGATCAGTATGAAACCGCAGTGGATGAAATGCTGCAAAAGACCAGTACTGTTTATGCGCCATGGCATATCCTGGAATCGGTAGACAAAAAATATGCAAGGCTGAAAGCACTTCGGATCGTGATCGAAGAAATTGAGAAAGCGCTGAAATAACAGAAAACAGAAGTTGCCTGTGAATGCCCGTTTTATGCGGGTATAGACATGGAATCAACATAAAAAAATGCGGCAGGGTAACGGACATTATTTTATAAAAAGTTTTATAAAAGAGTGCCGGTGTATATTCTGCCGCAATGATTTTGTTATGGGTTACATAGTCAATGCAGATGGTTTTATCTGTCTGGTATAGCGTTTTGGTTAATTCCTGAGATAATTCCGCATACTGCGAAGGGCATGTTTTTCCAGGCGGCTGACCTGGGCCTGGGAGATCCCGATCTCATCGGCAACTTCCATCTGGGTTTTTCCTTCGTAGAAGCGGAGATCAATAATGTGTCGTTCCCGTTCTCCCAGCCGGTTCATGGCGTCCCGGAGAGAAATATCTTCCACCCAGTTTTCCTCCCGGTTCTTTTTGTCGCTGATCTGATCCATGACATAGAGAGTATCTCCTCCTTCGGAATACACCGGCTCAAAAAGGCTCACCGGGCTCTGGATCGCATCCATGGCATAGACGATCATTTCCTTGTCAATGCCGATCTCATCAGCGATCTCCGCGATGGTAGGCTCTTTGAGATGCTGCCGCATATAGTTTTCCCTGGTGTAGATAGTTTTGTAGGCGATATCCCGCAGAGAGCGGCTGACCCGTATGCTGTTGTTATCCCGGAGATATCTTCGGATCTCACCGACGATCATAGGAACTGCATAGGTAGAAAACTTTACCTGAAGGGTGGTATCAAAATTATCGATTGCTTTGATCAGACCAATGCATCCGATCTGAAAGAGGTCATCTACATTTTCGTTATTATTAGAGAAACGTTTGATCACACTTAAGACCAGACGCAGGTTGCCTTTAATATAGGTTTCACGGGCAGCAGGATCACCGGCCTTGATTTTTTTGAATAATGCTTCTTTCTCCTCTTCCTTGAGGATAGGGAGTTTTGATGTATTGACACCACAGATTTCAACTTTG
>ENA-OPSJ01000630-OPSJ01000630.1-human-gut-metagenome-genome-assembly--contig:-NODE-630-length-31009-cov-4.204239_pt1 | contig 31009 bp, 28 predicted proteins | sample MGYA00241801_ERZ501893 | MGnify/ENA primary metagenome ERZ501893 (study PRJEB25962, sample SAMEA2042219) | human gut metagenome | biome: human gut; feature: human-associated habitat; material: faeces...
TCTTCCGATGCGGGCAATGCGATCCGTCAGGCGGACGAACAGATGGGTGTTGTTATGGATAACCACAATCACATTGTCTGGGAGCGCGGCGGCAAGTTCCTAAGTAACACCGTTTCTCTCATGGATAAGACAACGGTATCCGGCAATGTTTCCAGCATGAAGGCGTGCATGCATATGCTCCTGCAGTCTGCGCAGGTCACGGAAGATGCCTCCGCACTCAAGGGTGTATCCACCATGGATATTCTTAAGAAATATATCAGTACCCCGGTAAATCTGACCGGCTGTACTGTCGATGAGATTTTATATTTTGTAAGCAGCGGTAAACCGGTGATCGCCATGAAGAATTCTTCACAGGCAGTGCTGATCAACGCTTACACCTCAAGCTCTGTGAGCTGGTTTGATCCGTCCACCGGAGCCACCACGAAAATGTCACCAAATGGAGCAGAACGTTTCTTTGAGAATGCAGGATATGTATTTATCAGTTATATTTAACGACTGTTTAATTATGTGATTTTTTCAGTCTTTTAGAAAGGTATGGTGATCAATATGAAAAATGAAAAACGTGTATTTCTGATCGTACTGGACAGCGTTGGCGTTGGCGAAGCACCCGATGCCGCCGACTTCGGCGATGTTGGCAGCCACACCGTTTATGCAGCATCAACCGATGAGCATTTCTATATGCCTCATATGCAGAAGCTTGGTTTCTTTGAGATTGAGGGAAACCGTGTCGACAAACGACATGCCTGGGCGCAGAAAAAGATCACTCCTGCCGGTGCTGTCATGCGTATGCAGGAAGCATCCCGCGGCAAGGATACCACCATCGGTCACTGGGAGATTGCCGGCATTATTTCGCCAAAAGCAATGCCTACTTTCCCTGACGGATTTCCGCAGGAGCTGATCGATGCCCTCGAGAAAGAAACCGGCAGAAAGGTCATCTGCAACAAGCCTTATTCCGGTACGGTCGTGATCGAAGAATACGGTAAAGAACATATGGAGACCGGCAGTCTTATCGTGTATACCTCCGCAGACAGTGTATTGCAGATTGCAGCACATGAGGATGTAATTCCTATTAAAGAGCTGTATCACATCTGTGAAATTGCGCGCCGTCTCTGTCAGGGTTCATGCGCAGTCGGGCGTGTGATCGCCCGTCCGTTTATTGGGACACCGGGTCATTTCACCCGCACCAGCCGCCGTCATGATTTCTCCCTTACTCCACCGAGAGACACGATGCTCGATGATATCAAAAACGCCGGTCAGGACGTTCTCGCCGTCGGCAAGATCAACGATATTTTCGCAGGAAAAGGAGTCACACAGATGACACGTACCGAGGACAACGAGGACGGTATTAACAAAACTTTGACTTATATGGATCAGGATTTCCACGGACTCTGTTTTGTCAATCTGGTCGATTTTGATATGAAGTACGGACACCGCAACGATGTTCCGGGATACGCCGCTGCTCTCTCCTACTTTGACAAGCGTCTTCCGGAAATCATGGCAAAGCTCAGACCTCAGGATGTCCTGATGATCACAGCAGACCACGGATGCGACCCAAGCACTCCATCCACTGATCACTCCAGAGAGTACACTCCTCTTGTGATCGCAGGCGATCCGATCCTTGCAGGTACCAACCTCGGTACAAGACCGACCTTTGCAGATATCGGCACAACCATCTGTGATTATCTTGGTGTTCCACAGCAGTTAGACGGGACATCTTTCCTAAAAAATATCATCAAATAACGTCAATATTACCAAAAATATTTTTTTCAGAGAGACAGATTCTCGTAAAATCTGTCTCTTTTTTACTGCAATTTTTGTGACCTATTACCTCTAGCATTTTCCAAAAAAATTCGTTACAATGAATTTGGTTTTGAGGTGAAGAAAGGAATTTTTATGAAAAAACATCTTTTCTTCCTGTATTCTATTTGCATCATTATGATATGCGGTCTGTTTCCATATAACATACCGTTTGATCTTACGCATTCTTATTCTGAGAATGAACCCATTCAGGTCATGGCAGCATCTGCCGGACATACCGACATTAAACATGCCAAAACCCTTCGAAGCGGTACATCTTTTCAAACAAAGGCTGCTCCGGAAGGTTTTCATTACTATTGCCTTTTTGCGCCTGCATCAAGGGGAGAAATGACGATAAAGATCCGCTCTTCACAGAGGATCTCCCTCTCATTTCAGCTATACGACCAAAAAGGACTTTTGTATCCTCCCTCCGATTATACCTATGATCCTGAGGAACATCTTCTAACCATCCACTACGATACCACTGCATACCGGCGCTATCTGCTGGGGCTTTTTAACGATCAGAAGCATTCCCTGCGTTACACAATCACATACTCTTATACAAAGACTGCGCCGTCCCCGTCACCCATTATCAAGCACAAACGATCACCTCAAAAACCAAAACCACTTGGCACTGCAAAGCCATCCGGTATTGCAAAGCCACAGACACAACGTAAAAATGCACCGTCTTCCGGCAGAAGAACAGCCACTCCCGGCAGGAAAACGGCTTCTTCTGGCAGAAACCCAAATAATTCGGTTCAAGCCGGCAGAAAAAACACGAACGCTTTTGCCGATAATACTTCAAAAATAACTCTTTCAAGCACATTTTTGCACGTCAGAAAAGGCGAAGCTTTTTCTCTTCACGCCACCGCAGTGACATCACAGAATTATCACCTAAACTGGGAATTCTCATCCAGTGGTTTTCTGAAAAAAAGCTCTGTCAAAAGCCGGAAAAACAGCTCTGACATCACACTGACAGCAAACCGTACCGGCATGGTAATCGTCACTTGCCGTACAAAAGAAAACCGGACAATTTCCTGTTCCTGTACGATCAAAATAACTGAATAAAAGGAGTAAATTCTTATGAATAAAAACGAAACTTTTCTATTTCCAAAAGAATTGTCAAACACATGGCATGTTACCGACATTATTTATTTCAGCAAGGATTACACGGTCTGCCGTGTCCAGAATATAAACTCGCGTCTCGACTACATTATGAAGGTCTATTCCTTCAGATGTTTTTCAAAAAGAAAGTTTGAAGCAGTGTCCAATTTAACGGACAGATACTTTATCACGCCCAAAACACGTCTTTCTATCCGGCACACTGAATACATCTTCTTTCCGGCAGTTGAGACATTAAAGGATATCCTTTATCATTCCGGCATGTCCTTTCATGACATCCTCTGTCTTGGGATCAATCTGATCGAAGCCGTTCAGATTCTCTCCCGCAATGGGATTTATGAAGCTGATATCAGCCCTAATAACATTTACCGTAATGCCAAAGGAAGCTTCTGTCTTGGAGATCTTCCGCTTGAGAAGAGTCCAATTTTTGGTACACCTCCTTTTATTGCCCCTGAGTATATGGATATTAAATTCTCCCGTTCATCGTCAACCGCTGCTTCGTCTACTGATACATTCACCCCCGGTTCCTTTTCCATCCGTTCCCGGAAACAGGATACCAGACAAGAGCAGTTTGAAACCTCTATGCAGTATTCGATCTGCAGCCTGCTCCTCGCACTCTGTAAACTTCAAAAATATTTCTGTTTCGAAGAAATACAGAATATACTCACCAAGGGCACAAGCGACTCTCCATCAGACCGTTACACATCTCTGGATGAATTAAAGCACGTTTTTGCAACGCTGTCTTCACATGAGATTCCATCAAACGAATCTCTTCTTCTACATCGCAAGAATCATCCACTCTTTCACACCAAAACATTACCTATCCCAAAAAACGGACACAACATTGCAAACTATGCAGTTGGTATTCTTCTGATGGTGTCCATCATATGCTTCATTGTTGTTATCCATCGCTATAATCATATGTATTCCGCATCCGCACCAACAAACCATATCTCCGCCGCACAGCGTTTTACCAGCGTGCCTTCGTCTCCGGCAGCTGTTGAAGTTGACATTCAGAATCATAATTTATACTCCTTCTCAACTGCTGTGAAGAATATTGACAATGCCGCCGATGTCATCTGCCTGTATGCCGGGAATAATCACTTTTCCACCCTCGATAATATCACAGAGCTTCCCCATCTTCAGGAACTCTATGTCAACGAAAACCGAATTACCGATATCAACGGAATCAACGCATGTACATCCCTCACAACAGCAGTTCTTTCCTGCAATGATATCCGTGATATTTCCGCCTTGTCAAATCTGACAAGCTTGGATTATCTGGACCTTTCCGGCAACCGCCATTTGTCGCAGACAGAACCTTTATATGATCTGGATCATCTCCAGATTTTAAATATATCCAATACAAGTGTGTCCAAAAAACAGTACAGACAGCTTTGTAAAAAGCTGCCTGCCTGTAACATTATTTATTAAATTCTCTAATATCTTAAATCGGAATATTATCACAGATTTGCAACATTTCGGCAAAAGATTCGAAAAAGCTACGCTTTTTCCTTTGCACACATTATTGCTTATAAACACCATCCTTTGTGACATAAGCAATAATCTCTTTCATTGGCTCTACCGGTGTATCACTGTATTTATACGCTGTTTTAAGATACTGCACAGCCTGATTCAGCTTTTCTTCATCTGAAGCATAAAGGCGGGCAAGCACCTCTCCCTGCTTTACATATTCTCCGGTCTTGTGATAAAAACGAAGTCCGGCTTTCGAATCGATCCGGCTCTCCTTTGTCTCACGTCCGGCACCCAGAACTACTGATGTTTTTCCGCACTTTTCAGTGTCCATGGACTTAATATAGGCGGACTTTTTCATCACGAAATCTTTCTGATAAGGTGCTTTCTCAAACTTCTCCGGATGATAAATATAACTTTCATCGCCCCCCTGTGCCTTTACCATTGCGGCAAACTTATCAATTCCCTTGCCGTAATCAATGGCATCCTCAACCATTTTACGGCTCGTCTCCAGATCGGCAATCTCACCCAGATACAGCATATATGCGGCAAACTCCACGCAGATTTGCCGAAAATCCTCCGGACCTTTTCCCTGCAGGGTTTCAATTGCCTCGACCACCTCGATGTCATTTCCAACAGCTTCGCCCAAAGGCACATCCATATTAGTAAGAATAGCAACGGTCTGCCTTCCTGCATTCTCGCCGATTTCCACCATTCGCTGTGCAAGACAGATTGCATCGTCAATATTTTTCATAAAAGCACCGCTTCCGACTGTGACATCCAGCACAATCTTGTCGCTGCCGGAGGCAAGCTTCTTACTCATGATCGAAGCAGCAATCAGCGGAATACTGTCAACAGTCGCTGTAACATCACGAAGTGCATAAAGCTTTTTATCCGCCGGCGCAATTTCTGCAGACTGACCGATCACGCTCAGCCCGATATCATTGACAATTTCAAAGAAACGTTCCTCTGAAATTGCTGTCTGCATATCAGGGATAGATTCCAGTTTATCAATCGTTCCCCCGGTGAAGCCAAGACCGCGTCCGCTCATTTTGGCAACTCTTCCACCACATGCTGCAACTAACGGTGCGACTGCCAGCGTTGTCTTATCACCGACGCCGCCGGTACTGTGTTTGTCTACCTTAATGCCCTTAATTTGAGACAGATCAACCATATCACCGGACTTTGCCATACTGTCCGTAAAAACGGACAGTTCCTTTTCCGACATACCTTCATAATACACTGCCATCAAAAACGCAGACACCTGATAATCCGGTATTTCTCCTGCCACATAGCCTTCTACCATATATGTGATCTCTTTCGGAGTAAGTTCAGATCCTTTTTTCTTTTTGTCAATAATATCATACATTCTCATTGCCATTCCCCATTTCTATCCTTCCTGATAACAACATTTTATAACAAATCTCCGCCAAAGCTCAGTGGCAGCAATTCCTTCAACAGATACGTTTTGTATTCCTTCTCTGATTTTGCCAGTATGATCTGAAATGTCTCCGGATCACAAAACTCAGCCATCACCTGCCGGCATATACCGCATGGCGGGCAGAAATCCGGTTTTTCATCCTCCCGTCCTCCAACGATCACAATGCATGAAAAATCTGTTATCCCTTCCGAGACCGCTTTAAAAATTGCTGTTCTTTCCGCACAATTTGTCGCCGGATAACTGGAATTTTCAATATTACACCCCTGAAATGTTTCACCGTTTTTCGCTTTCAGACAGACCCCCACTTTAAAATGCGAATATGGTGTATATGCCTTTTCTCTCGCATCAATTGCTTTTGCGATCAATTCTTCCATAATCAATCACCATGCCTTTCATATTCTTATCCCTGCTCCAGTATTTTGACCAGACGGCTTGTTCCGAGCCGGTTCGCTCCCAACTCGACAAACTTTTCAGCATCGTCAAAGGAACTGATTCCTCCCGCTGCTTTAATCTTCACATGGGGTGCCACATTCTCCTTGAAAAGCCTGATATCCTCAAAGGTTGCTCCCGCTGTAGAAAATCCGGTAGATGTTTTAATAAAATCAGCACCACTTTCTGATACAACCTGACACATTTTAATTTTTTCTTCCCGCGTCAGCAGACAGGTTTCGATAATGACCTTTAATACATGATCCCCGCAAATTTGCTTCAAGGCTTTAATCTCATCCTTCACCTTATGAAATTGACTATTTTTCACATCACCGAGATTGATCACCATATCAATCTCGTCCGCACCGTTCTGAAGAGCATCCTCTGTTTCAGCAATTTTCACCTTTGTCGTATTATAACCATTTGGAAATCCAATCACCGTGCACACTTTTATTTTCCCGTTCAGATAGTCGGCAGCTCTTTTCACATAAGACGGTGGAATGCATACGGAAGCCGTATTGTATTTGATTGCCTGACTGCAGATTCGCTCAATCTCCTCCCATGTTGCTGTCTGCGCCAGAAGTGTATGATCTACCTTCTCCATAATTTGATTTCTGTCCATAATCAACCCCCATTTCTTTTATTCACAAATATCTTTTAAACACATTTCAAATTCACATTTTCCTCTATTTCCAGTTTATACAATGTGCATATGTGTTGCAAGAAAAATATTTTAATCTTTCCATAATAATTATAAAATCTTAAGATTTAACACTTTTCACTGTCACATTTTCATATTATAATAGAATGAGAATCGGTTATACTATAATAATCGGTATATAATAATGCAAGGTAAAGGAAGCATGACAGGTAACATATCCGCACGATAAGACCGGGCAGATGACTTATTGTCATGTAACCACGAAAGGATTTTTATGAAATTATTAACAATTACAATTCCCTGCTACAATTCACAGGAATATATGGAACATGCGATCAACTCCGCTCTGATTGGCGGAGATGATATTGAGATTATTATTGTCGATGATGGTTCATCCGATAATACATTACAGATTGCCAAGCAATATGAGGAAAAATATCCCTCTATTGTCCGCGCGATTCACAAAGAAAACGGAGGACACGGCTCTGCAGTTAATACCGGCATTGATAATGCCGAGGGTGTTTACTTTAAGGTGCTTGACAGTGACGACTGGCTTGACGCCTATAGTCTGCAGCGCGTTTTACAGCTTCTCCGCGAGATGATCACAGACGGCATCGGACTTGACATGGTCATTTCCAATTACGTTTATGAGAAGCCAAGTGTTCACAAGCATAAGGTAATGTCCTACAACATTGCTATTCCTAAGGATAAGGTGATCAGCTGGAAGGATTTCAGACATTTCAGAGTCAGCCAGAACCTTTTAATGCATTCGATCATTTACCGCACAAAGCTGCTCAGAGATTGTGGTTTAAGACTGCCGGAACACACATTTTATGTGGATAACCTTTATGCATACAATCCGCTTCCATATGTTAAGAAAATGTACTATCTGGACGTGGATCTGTACCGTTACTATATCGGTCGTGATGATCAGTCTGTCAATGAAGCCATTATGACAAAGCGTATCGACCAGCAGATTAAGGTCAACAAGCTTATGATCGACGCCTATGATCTGATGAACATTAAGGATTTTAAACTACGCAAATATATGATCAAATATCTTGCGATGATGCTGATTGTCAGCTCTGCACTTCTGGTCAATGAGGGATCACCGGAAAGTCTCCAGAAGCGTGACGATCTCTGGAATTATCTGCATAATAAAAATATTATTCTTTATAATATTATCAATCGCAGACGTCTCGGCAAAGTCATGCAGATGAAACACAAGTCCGGTCAGAAGATTATCATCCACGGATACCATATTTTCAACCGGATCTACGGATTTAACTAGAAACAGCATACCAGATTATTTGTACGTCGTATGTTGTTTCAAAAGATATTAATTCACAATTTACACAGGAAAATTCGTGTAAATTCACAATTGGAGTGATTTTATGCAATTACCATTATATTATAACGAAGAAGACGAATGGAATCGTGCACTGCTCCTGTACGACTCTGTTCTTCGAGAGATCAACACAAAGCTTGAGATATTAAACAACGAGTTCAAACAGGCACACCAATATAACCCGATTGAGCATATTACCTCCCGCATCAAATCGCCGGAGAGCATTGCCCGCAAAATCCGCAAGAAAGGTCTTGAACTGACTGTGGAGAACATCGTCAAATATGTGAATGACGTAGCCGGTGTCCGCATTATCTGTTCTTTTACGTCTGATATTTACCGGATTGCTTCTTCGATTTCCAATCAGGATGACGTTACGGTTCTCCGTGTAAAGGATTATATCGCAAATCCAAAGCCAAACGGATACATGAGTTATCATATGATCGTATCCATCCCGATTTTCTTGACAAATGATGTTATCGACACAAAGGTTGAGATTCAGATTCGTACGATCGCAATGGATTTCTGGGCAAGCCTGGAGCATAAAATTTATTATAAATTTGAAGGAAAAGCTCCTGCCGGTATTAAGGATGAATTAAAAGAATGTGCCAATATCATCTCCTTTTTGGATGAGAAAATGCTTTCGATCAACGAAAGTGTCAAGCACTACCACGAGGATTTCAACGGCGGCGTTGCCATGAGCAGCGACACCCCTCTCCCCGTTGTTTCTGCTGATAACACGGGATCCTCTGCCAACAGCCTGGACGCCCTAAAGTCTTATTATGGTTCTATCGCTGAGGATTAATAACAAAAAACACTTTCAATCCTGCAAATATGCAGGATTGAAAGTGTTTGTAGGATTGTGGGAATTATTTTATAATGAAGCAATACATTTAAAATTCGTATACTTCTCTCTTATAGAATACGATACACCACATACGCCACAAACATCGTAGCCATCACACACCCATGTATGCGCTGCAGCTCATTATTCTTATAAGCAAATATCCACACACAAACTGCGCTGCAGCACAATGCGATCATATCATAAATTTCAGAAACCGATACCATGATCGGACTGATCACTGCCGCTGCACCGACCACAATTGTCAGATTAACGATGCTGCAGCCAATCACATTTCCAATGACATAGTCCTGTTTTCCCTGTTTCCACGCAAAAACACTGATCCACAATGCCGGCAAAACACCCATCATAATAGCAGCCGAATAATCCACAACACCTTCACTTACCGGCAGAGAAATCGCATTTTTCATGCCATTCCATCCACAAGATATTAACAAGGAACCACATATGATCACAACGATACTGCATCCACATTTTAGTAACAAAGCAGACTCTATTTTCACATTTTCATTGTCTTTGACCATCTTCCTTGTGATTTTACCAGTCATATAAATATAATAAATGAAAAATATAATCAGTATAATTCCGTCAACCCTGCTTACCACCCGTACAGCACGTTTTCCATGAAACAAATAATCCGCACTCAAATATAAGACAACAATTGCAACAATGATCAAATAAGAAAATTCTCTCTCCATCGTTCCACGCGGAATTTTCATCTTCCCCGTCATTGCGCAAACTCCCAAGATCAAAAGAATCATAAACAGACTTCCCATAACAGAAGTTGTCATGACATTCTGTGTCTGATGCTGCTCTCCGCACAGAATTGCATTTACAATATTCCAGCCTGCAGCTCCTGAGATTCCAAGCAGTATTGCAGTATTGAACATCGAATTTTTCGTTGTTTTAGCAAAGCAGATACCCTGTTTTACCAGAATATCTGCTCCAACTATCTGTAATATAATTCCTGCTATGATTAAAAATACATACATCATATTTTCTTTTTAAACAAAGGACTGCTGTTTGTCTTTGCCTCTTCCAGCGCCTGTTGTTCCTCCTCAGACAAAATTACAAATGCCTCTCCATTTACTATTTCTTTCGTATATGTGTAGCATCCCTCATTTGTACTATGCATGGAATTGATCAGGAAACCATCGTTATCTGCTGTCAGCAGTACGAGTACAAAACTGAGCTTTCCACCTATCTCCTTAAATGCATCATACTTTACCAGCCCAACCTTTTGGTATGCTTTTATCAGACGTGAATCAATATTCTCCAGCTGCTCATGAATATTCTTTGTATCCTCGGAAAGTTCATCAATAGCAGCGAACTTATCTAATATCGCCTTTTCCAGATTCTTTCCATTCTCTCCATCCATAAAAATCTTGTATTTTTTTCTGGTATTTGCATCCTTGATCATTGTAACCAGAAGCAGAATAAATAAAATGATAATAACTGCAGCCATGCCGATCACCACATAGCCCAAATCAATTCCAAATTGTTCAAACAGTTTCATGATTCATCCTCTTTTCTGTATATTTGCTATATAATTATTTCATTTTGTAGCATATAATGACGTTAGTGTCAAAAATAAATTTTACTGTTTCATTGCCATCATCATTGTCATGATGCGGTCAAATTCGTCAGCAGAGAAATATTCAATTTCTATCTTTCCTTTGCCTTTTCCCTTATTATTGATGTTAACCTTTGTACCAATCACAGACTTTAACTTTTCCTCATAATCTTTATAGATCAGTTCTGTCTGTGTGTCCTTTTCTCTCACTTCCTTGACCGGCTTCTTCTTATCTGCAAGATACTTTTTCACCATCTTCTCTGTTTCACGTACACTCATAGAATTGTCGAAGATCATGACTGCCAGCTTGTACTGCTCATCTCCATCGGATACACCAAGAAGTGCTCTGGCATGTCCACTCTTGATTTTATCTTCGATAATCATCTCACGTACTCTCTCATCCAGTTTCAGAAGACGAAGCGAATTAGTAATTGCAACACGACTCTTTGATACTCGCTCCGCCACCTCATCCTGTTTCAAATTAAAATCCCTGATCAGACGATCATAAGCTTCTGCTTCTTCAATGGCATTCAGATCTTCTCTCTGTATATTTTCGATCAATGCAATTTCCATCACCTGCTGATCCGAATAATCTTTTACAACAACAGGAATTTCTTTTACTCCTGCTTCCCTTGCAGCTCGCCATCTTCTTTCACCGGCAATGATCGTATAAAACCCCTTCTTTCCTTTTTGTACGATCAATGGTTCAATCAATCCATGCTGTTTAATAGATTCTGCAAGTTCATGAATCTTGTCCTCATTAAAATTCTTTCGAGGCTGATTATTATTCGGTTCAATCTTATTGATATCAATCGTATCAACCTCTTTGACAACTTCCTTTACAACCTGTTTCGTTTTCGTATTATCTCCGGATATCATTGCATCGATACCCTTTCCTAATCCCTTTCTTGCTGCCATTTTTATCCCCTTTTCTGACTTAATAAAATATTATTTATCTTCGTTCCTTATTTATAACGATCAATTACTTCCTTTGCCAGGTTTCGATAACTTACCGCACCTGCTGATTTTGGTTCATACATATTAATTGGCAAGCCATGACTTGGTGCTTCCGCAAGTCTGACATTTCTTGGAATAATCGTCTTATAAACATTTTGCTTGAGATTTTCTTTTACATTTTCAACAACCTCCATGGAAAGACATGTTCTTCCATCATACATTGTGAAAACTACACCCTCAATCTCGAGGTTTTCATTCAAACGATTCTTTACCAGATTAATTGTATGAATCAACTCACTCAGTCCTTCCAGTGCATAATACTCACACTGAATCGGAACAAGAACAGTATCTGCTGTGGTCATTGCATTGATAGTCAACATACTAAGAGAAGGTGGGCAATCAATAATCACAAAATCGTAATCATCCTTTACTTTGTCTACTTCTTTTTTCAAAATATACTCTCGTTCCTTGATTCCAACTAGCTCAATCTCCGCTCCGGCAAGATCGCGATCTGATGGAATTACAGACACATTATCCACTACTGATGGACTAATACAATCCCATATTGGTGCATAATTAATCATAAGATCATACACTGTTGCCTTTAAAGAATCCTTATCAAGACCCAATCCACTTGTTGTATTTCCCTGTGGATCAATATCGATTACCAGAACTTTCTTTCCTTTTTCCGCAAGACAGGCTGATAAATTGATCGAAGTGGTTGTTTTACCAACACCACCCTTTTGATTTGATATTGCAATTACTCTACCCATTAATTCTCATCCTTATCCTTTCTGCACGTTTTATGTTTCACGTGAAACATAAATATAACTATCCTTAGATACAAACAGAAATGTTTCACGTGAAACATTTCTGTTTTAACCACAATATTTATTATACCACGGATTTATAATTCATTCCATACTGGAAACAGATTTTTAAGAGAAAAGCAATTATTTACAGAGGTTTTTTTCTTGGTATTCCGTTATTTCTCGGATATTTATCTGCTGTTTTATCAAACTTTTCAAAAATCAAGAAGTTACGATGAATATCCGTATCCGGCAATTCAAAAGCAATGTTTTGTTTCAATTTACAACACAATTTATTCTGAGCATTCTTTGATTCTGCTAATTCGTCATCAGAAGCTATCGACTTATAAGAAATAAAACTTCCACCCTTTTTTATAAATGGAATACAATATTCCAAAAGAACCGACAAATTAGCAACTGCTCTTGATACACATAGATCAAATTGTTCCCTATAATTCATATCTTTAGCAAGTTCTTCTGCTCTACTGTGAATACATTCTACATTATTTAATCCACACTTTTTCACTACATCTTTCAAAAAAAGGATACGCTTATTTAATGAATCCATCAATGTAAAATGAACATTCGGAAGTAATATTGCTAACGGAATTCCCGGAAATCCTGCTCCCGTTCCAACATCAATCACTCGACTACCATTTTTCACTTCATAATAATTTATCAATGACATACTATCAAAAAAATGTTTTAAAACAACCTCATCCTCATCTGTTATCGATGTCAGATTCATTACCTGATTCATTTCTAACATATAATCGTAAAACGTTTCAAATTGTTCTAACTGTTCACTCGATAAAGATATATCATTTTTCTGACATATATCAAACAGTTTATTTTTCATATAAAATATCGAATCCTTTCTAATTTATTATCTATGTGCTCCTTTTTCCAGATAAACCAGAAGTACAGAGATATCTGCCGGTGAAACGCCTGATATTCTGGATGCCTGTCCAACAGATGCCGGACGAATTTCGCTCAACTTCTGTTCTGCTTCTTTACGCAGGCTGTATACATCATGATAATCAATATTGTCCGGTATTTTCTTTGTTTCCAATTTGATAAACTGATCTACCTGCCGCATCTGTCTATTAATGTATCCATCATATTTCAATTCAATATTCACCTGCTCTGCAACATCCCGCGGAAGTTCCGGTCGATTGTCATCAATCTCATTTAACAGATCATAAGATAACTCCGGACGTTTCAAAAGCTCCGCCAATGTTGATCCGGACTGCAGTGGAGTACTTTTATGACTTTTCAAAAATGTCTGTACCTTTTCCGATGCGCCAACTGTTGTATCTATTAGGCGATTAATTTCCTCTTTGATCTGAAATTTTTTATAAAGCAGCTGCTGATATCTCTCTTCAGATATCAAACCAATCTCATGACCAATCTCCGTCAACCGAAGATCCGCATTATCCTGTCTGAGAAGAAGTCTATATTCTGCACGGGAAGTCATCATACGATATGGTTCATTCGTTCCCTTCGTGATCAAATCATCGATCAACACACCGATATATGCCTGCGAACGATCTAACACAAGCGGCTCTAACCCTTTAACCTTTCTTGCTGCGTTGATTCCTGCAATAATTCCCTGTGCTGCAGCTTCCTCATATCCGGAGCTTCCATTTGCCTGACCTGCACTGAAAAATCCGGAGATATTTTTAAATTCCAGAGAAGCCTTCAACTGCAGAGGATTAATACAATCATACTCAATTGCATATGCATTGCGAACAATTTCCGCATGCTCCAGGCCCGGTACCGTATGATACATTTTAATCTGTACATCCTCCGGCAGAGAACTGGACATACCACCAATATACATTTCATTTGTATAATTTCCTTCCGGTTCCAGAAATACCTGATGTCTTTCCTTATCGGCAAACCGCACTACCTTATCCTCAATGGACGGACAATATCTCGGTCCGGTTCCCTTAATATTACCGGAATACAAAGGTGACCTGTCAATATTATCCATAATGATTTTATGTGTTTCTTGATTTGTATAAGTTAACCAGCATGAAACCTGTTCTCTCTCCAGATCTTCCGGTGTATTCGTAAATGAAAATGGTACAATATTTTCATCGCCTGTCTGCTCTGCCATCTTGCTAAAATCTACCGTACGCTTATCAACACGAGCCGGGGTACCGGTCTTAAACCGTCTCATCTCAATGCCTAATTTCATCAGATTACCTGTCAGCTCATTGGCTGCAGCCAACCCGTTCGGTCCTGTATATTGACTGACATCTCCATAAATACATCTTGCCTGCAGATATGTTCCGGTAGCCATCACAACTGCATCGCAGGGATACACTGCATTTGAGGTTGTGCGAACTCCTGTCACTTTGTCATTCTCAACCAGTACCTCTGCCACTTCTCCCTGTTTGATCACCAGATTTTCTGTATTTTCCAAAACGTGACGCATGGAATTACTGTATTCCTTTTTATCTGCCTGTGCACGCAGGGAGTGAACCGCCGGTCCCTTTGATGTATTCAGCATCTTTGACTGTATAAATGTACGGTCAATATTTTTTCCCATCTCACCACCAAGTGCGTCAATCTCCTTTACCAGATGTCCCTTTGAACTTCCTCCAACATTTGGATTACATGGCATCATAGCAATACTATCTACACTCACTGTAAATACAAGTGTATGCATTCCAAGTCTCGCTGCCGCCAAAGCCGCCTCACAGCCTGCATGCCCTGCTCCGATCACAACAACATCATATTTATTATATATATAGTTCATTATTTTCTCCATTTCTTATTTACCCATACAAAAATCCGAGAATATTTTATTTACTAAATCTTCCGATGCAGTTTCACCATTGATCAATCCCAGACTCCTGTATGCCTCCATCATATCAATCGTATAAAAATCTTCCGGCATTCCATCATCGACCGTCTGCACCACCTGTTTTAAACTATTCACTGCAGCCTCAACTGCATTTCGATGGCGGATACTTGTAAGATAGATCTGATCATTATATGATATATTTCCCTTCAAAAATGAATTGGTGATATACTCCTTCAACTGCTCCAATCCCTGCTTTGTTTCATTGGAAAATGGAATCACTGACCAGTTCAACTTCTGCCGCAACTGTTCTTCCTTCAAAACTATATTTAGATCAGATTTATTAAATAAGACAACTCCCTTTTTATCCTGCAGCAAATGAATGATCTGTTCGTCCGACTTGTCTAACGATTCACTGGCATCAACTACGTAAATCACAAAATCCGCTTTCGACAGATAATCAACCGCTTTATCCACACCCATATTTTCCACAACATCTTTTGTTTCATGGATTCCCGCCGTATCGATCAAGTTCAGGATAATATTTCCTAAAACAACCTTCTCTTCCAGAACATCTCTTGTTGTTCCTGCAATATTCGTCACGATTGCCCTCTCCTGCTCCAGCATCAGATTCATCAATGACGATTTTCCCGCATTCGGTCTGCCGACAATCACTGTATTGATTCCTTCTGACTTCATTCGTCCATCTTCAAAATTTAGAAGTAATTTATTCAACTGATCAATATGCCCATTTATAATCGTTCGCAGTTTTTCTCCAAATCCTTCCAACGAAATATGTTCCGGATCATCCAATGCTGCCTCAATATATCCCAGATTATGCAAAATATCCTGCCGGATCACTTCGATATATTTTGACACGCTTCCCTCTAACTGATTTAACGCACTCTGATAAGAAAAATCATTTTGCGAAGATATCAATTTCATGACTGCCTCCGCCTGAGACAGATCAATTCTTCCATTTAGAAATGCCCTTTTCGTAAACTCACCCGGCTCCGCCAATCTTACTCCATGATGGAGCAGCTGATTCAATATTTTCTTCACTACATAGTTTCCACCATGTGTATCAATTTCCACAACATCTTCCCTGGTATAACTATTCGGTCCTTTCATCAGGATAACGATAACCTCATCCAGAATATTTTCCTCATCATCCACAATAAGACCATAGTGAACGGTATGTGTATCCTTCTTTATAAAATAATCACTTTTCCAGTCCGAATCCTTTTTCTCATCAGAAAGATATTTTGGGGTTCGAAAAATATCCCCAACTGCGGTAAGAGCATTTTCTCCACTCACTCTGATAATACTGATACCGCCTCCCATTCCACTGGCAATTCCGGCAATCGTATCTTCCTGCATTTTCTATCTCCTTTTCTTTCCATTTTCTGATCAAAACAATTTTTCCAAGTAAAATTCATTCCAATACAGTCAACTTATTAATTTCTTTAAACGATGCAAATTATTTCAAATATACAAAAAGGGACTGATATCCAGCCCCTTTCCAAAATACATTTTACAACTATATTTCAAAACGCAACAACATTTTATTCAATCGTTACTGTCCAAATTTGTGGACATGTCCGTTTTCATGGACAGATTCATTTTGTTACTATTCTTCTGTTGTACTATCTTCAACGCCTGTGCCTGACTCATTTACGTTGTGATCTGCATTGTATTCTCTTTTCTTATAAGAAGAATCTCCATATCTCTTCTTGCGGTATCCGCCACCATTTCTATTGTATGAACGGCCACCGCCATAAGAATACTTTCCTCGTCTCTCATATCCTGTATCAACACCCGGCTTCAAGGTGATCACTACCTTACGATATGGCTCCTCGCCTTCACTGTGAGTCTCTACATATTTATCATTCTGTAATGCGGAATGAATAATTCTTCTCTCATATGGATTCATAGGCTCTAAAAATACCGGACGATGAATTCTCTTTACCTTATGCGCAATATTTTTCGCCAGATTTTCCAATGTCTCCTTACGACGCGCACGATAATTTTCTGTATCGAGCTTGACCTTCATATAACCATCTGTCTCTTTATTCACAACAAGGCTTGTCAGATACTGCAGAGAATCGAGAGTTGCTCCTCTCTTACCGATCAACGGACCCATGTCCTCGCCACTAAATTCGATATTCATAACGTTTTCTTCTTCGTTGATTGCCACTTCAATAGAAGCCTCAATGTTCATTGCCTTGAAAACTTTACTTAAGAAACCGATAGCAATATCCTCAAGTGTAAGCTTCTTACTGGCGCGAATGACTGCCGGCTTACTGAACAGACCAAGGATTCCTGAACTTTCCTTCTCAATTACTTCATATTCCAAGTTTTCTCTGGTTGTTTCTAACTCTACCAAAGCATTGTTAATTGCTTCATCAACTGTTTTTGCTGAAAACTCTTTCCACTCAGACATGATTATTCCTCCTTATACTATTTATCCTCACGATTCAACATATTTGCATATGCTGCAATACTTCCCTCTTTGTAATTGGTGTTTGCTGATTTCTTAATATCCTTTGTACTGCTCTTCTTCGCCTTATCACTGATGCTGCTCTTTCGTTTGTTATCAGAAGAAGCCGTACTTTTCTGCGAAGCCGCATTATTCTTTGCTGCAGTATTGATATTACTTGTTCTTGTCTTTGCCGCTTTCTCCAAAACCGAAGGATCCATACCCATCTTCTCGTACTTCTTCTTCGCCTTTTCAACATTTTCTTTGATCATATCATCCATATTGATCTTAGTGAAGTACAGGTTGATACATAACTGCTGGAAAATACGGAATACATTACCGGCAATCCAGTAAATACCCACACCAATAGGAAACATCAGACACATAAAACCAGTCATAAACGGCATTATCGTATTCATTGTCTGCATAGACTGTCCCATCGGATTGTCCGAATTTGCTGTCTGCTGCTGTGTTCCTGCCATACTCAGCTTTGTACTGATATACTGTGTAATGATCGATAAAACAGGAATGATGACACTGAGCGACTTAATCTTCGGCGTATCCGCAATATTCATTCCCAGAAAATAGTTAATTTTTCTTGCCTGATCTGCAGTCTTAGTGATCACACTCGTAAGATCCGGATGATTCTTAATAAGTACATCCCATCCTGCAGAATTAAACTGAGATAATACATCAATGTAATAATTAATATTACCGGCATCTGACTTTGCAGCCTTTACCGCCTGTGTCACAACATAGGTTGGATTGGAAATATAGCTCTTATCCGCAAGCTGACTTACCGTAACGCCCGCGTCCTGCAGTACCTTTGCCAGATTATCATAAATTGCATATACCTGAGGTACATATGCCGGAATATTGTAAATAACACGATACAATGCAAATAAAATAGGAAGCGTGATCAGCATTGGAAGACATCCGCTTACCGGACTTACTCCATACTTCTGATAAACCGCCTGTGTCTCAAGAGACATCTTCTGCTGTGACTCCTGATCCTTTTTATTCTTGTACTTTGCCTGAATTGCCATCAACTCCGGATTCATGACCGAAGACATCTTTGCGAATTTCTGCTGCTTGATCTGCATCGGTATCATCAACGCATTCACGATAAACGTAAACAATATCATGCAAATACCGGTATTTTCAATACCTACCGTAGATAATACAGAATATATTCCCTGTAATATATAACCAAGTAAACGTGCAATTGGTCCTAAAATTGCACCCTGATATGTTGTCAAAAAAACACTCATCATTCTAAGTCCTCCCGGGCAAGTTGCTCAATGTCTCATATACTGCATACTAATATGATCAGCTATGGTACAGGATCATAACCACCTTTTGCAAAGGGATGGCATCGTAAAATTCGTCTTACAGCTAAAAAACTCCCCTTGAAAAAACCATACTTTTCCAAAGCCTCGATCGCATACTGTGAACAGGTCGGCGTATAAATACAAGTCGGTCTTCCCTTCAGAGGAGAGATAAATTTCTGATATAAATGTATAATAAAAATCAAACTACGTTTCATTCTTGTTATCTCTTTAAAATATTATGCCTTTTACACAAATTTAAAAAAGCGCTCTCTATATCCTGATACTTCTTATCCTTCGTAGCCTTTCTAGCTACAACAACGATATCATATTCTGTCAAAATATTACTTTCCTGTAATCTGATACTTTCTCTGATCAGCCTGGTTGTCCTATGCCTTACCACACTATTTCCTACTTTTTTACTTACTGTGATTCCAAATCTGTTCTCGCCCAAATGATTATCGAGAACATACATTACCAGGTATTTATTGGCATAGGATTTTCCATGGCGATACACATTCAAAAATTCGATATTTTTTCTAATTCTTCTAAACACGATACGTCCCTCTTATAAAGTAGCACTTTATAAATAGAAGAAAAGGTCACAGAACTGCGACCTATGCGGATAATTTATGTCTTCCCTTTGCTCTTCTGCTTAAAATAACTTTTCTGCCATTTGCAGTCCGCATTCTCTTTCTGAAACCATGAACTCTGGCTCTTGACTTCTTCTTAGGCTGGAATGTCATCTTCATTACAATACACCTCCTTGATTCATATTACATAAAATCACATGTATCTCATATTATATTATGAAGTATTTGAATAGTCAAGCCCTAATTTTCATATTTTACGCATATTTTCATATCATATTCTCTCTGGGGATAATGTGGATAGCAATTTTTTCACTTGTCCACATGTGCATTGTTTTTTCAATTTATCAACATTGATGTATTTATATAGGAAGAAACACCATTCATTCTATTTTAGTCTCACAAATGTTACTAACAATTTTCACAAGAGACAGAGATAGAAAAAACACATTCTCAACTCCCTGTTTATGCTATTCTACTACTGTGGATAGAACATATATTCATTCTACAGTTATAAACATTTTATGCACAAATTGTGGATAAATCACAATATACCCACAGACTTATCCACAAAGTTATCCACAATTGTTAAAAACTCCACAATAATGCCTACTTTCAGAGTTATCCACAATATTCACAAAGTTTTCCACAATTATGCCATTCTATGTGGATTGATGTTTATTATTATATTCACGAATGATTATTACTCCTCGACCTGCTATTCACTGATGTTTATTACTTTATCCTTGTATTTTATCCTCATATGATATAAAATAGATAAGAATAGACAAGCAAATTCAATGGATTTTCTCATAACTGGCTGCTTGTCCATTTGTTTCTATATGCAAGAAACAAAAGCATTATAACTTTTAGAAATGGGGTACTTTGAAGTGGAAAACGAACTTTATGAAAAATGGGACGAGATTCTTGAGAATATGAGGGTCAATTTTGATATATCAGATCCCGCCTTCAATACTTTTATTAAGATTTTGAAAGTGCACTCCATTTCCGGTAAGAATCTTACGATCCTTATTGACGATGCCAAGGTCGGAAGTAACAAGAGTTTCATTGAGAAGCGCTACAGCACCTTCCTTCAGGTTACGATTGAAGAAATGACGAATATCAAGTATGATATTACTTATATTTCTAAAAACGAAATTAATACTACTCCTGTAGAGACCTATACGAACAATTCTCTACCGAATAAGGATCATCCATTTATCAGTTCCAAATACACCTTCGATAACTTTGTCGTGGGTGATAATAATGATTATGCACACGCTGCATCCTTAAAGGTCGCAGAAGAGCCCGGAGATATTTATAATCCTCTGTTTATCTATGGAGGCGCCGGTCTCGGAAAGACTCACCTCATGCACGCGATCGGTAACTACATTATTGACCGCGACAATACACAGCGTGTCGTATATGTTACCAGTGAGTCCTTCGTCAATGAGATTGTCGAAGCGATCCGTGACAAAAAGGGCGACGGTTCCAATTCCATGCAGGAATTCCGTAATAAATACCGCAATGTAGATGTCCTGCTGATCGATGATATCCAGTTTATCATTGGTAAGGAAACCATGCAGCAAGAATTCTTTCATACATTTAACCATCTCTACGAGTCACAGAAGCAGATCGTGATATCTTCCGATAAGCACCCTGCTACGATGAAGACTCTCGAGGAGCGTCTTCGTTCCCGTTTCGAGATGGGTCTTACCGTTGATATCAAACCACCGACATACGAGACACGTATGGCGATCCTGCGCCGAAAGGTTCAGGAAGAGAATCTGTCTATCGATGACAGCATCCTTGATTTTATCGCCTCAAATGTTTCTTCGAATATCAGAGAGCTTCAGGGTGCCATCACAAAGGTGATTGCTTTCTCCAAGCTGCGCCACAATGACATCACTATGGACCTTGCCAAGCAGGCATTATCCGATATGATTGCTCCTGATAAGAAGAAGGAAATCACGATAGACTACATTATTGAGACAGTAGCGGATCATTTTAATATTTCTACGAATGACCTGCTTTCCAGTAAGCGCAGCAGCAACATCTCCCACCCGAGACAGATCTGCATGTACCTTTGCTGTGAGCTGACCAATAACACCTTAGATGTTATCAAGAAGCATCTTAATAGAAAGGATCACTCTACCATCATCCATGGCAGGGACAATATTAAGAAGCTTTTAGAAGATCCGGATGCCAATCAGAAGGTTGTCAAGGATATTGACATCCTCATTAAAAAGATTAATCCACAATAAGAATTCCACATATCAACAATTTTTGTGAAAAGATTTTTTGAGGATTCCGGCATCAAAATAGAGCATGTTGATAAGTCGAGATAATTTCACAGCTAATCTTAGCTTATTCCTGAGGTTATCCCCGTAGCTCGTCCATTTATTTTTAAGGGCTAAACGCGGTTATGCACTTATCAACGCCCCCTAATACTACTACGACTACAAAATATTATTTATTTATGCAGAATTTTCTTGGCTTTGCTTTGAAAGGAGTTATCAACATGAACATTATTTGCGACAAGTCTAAACTGTTGGAAGGCATCAATATATCTTTGAAGGCTATTCCAGGTAAATCAACCATGGCAATTCTGGAATGCATGGTCATTGAAGCAAAGGATGGTATCATTAAGTTAATATCAAATGATCTTGAGATTGGTATCGAAACCATAATCGAAGGTGAGATCAAAGAACCGGGATCTGTTGCAGTCAATGCAAAGGTCTTTTTCGAAATTATTCGTAAGTTACCATATAATGAAGTTACAATCTCCGTAAATGAAAATCTTACAATGAACATTACCTGCGGTAAGGCAAAGTTCAACATTCCGGTAAAGGATACCGAGGAGTTCCCATATTTACCAAAGATTGTAAAAGATAAAAGTGTCCTTATCTCCCAGTTTACCTTAAAGGAAGTTATACATCAGACCGTATTTTCCATTTCAGACAACGAGAATACAAAAGTCATGACCGGTGAACTTTTCGAGATTAAAGGTTCTCAGTTGAAGGTAGTGTCTCTTGACGGTCACAGAATTTCTATCCGTAAAGTAGACCTTAAGGAACAGTATGACGATGTCAGCGTTATTATTCCGGGTAAAACACTGATCGAGATTAGTAAGATCTTAAATGGTGGTCTTGATGATGAAATCTGTATGTATTTTACGGACAAACATGTTTTATTTGAATTTGACAATACAATCGTACTCTCCCGTCTTATTGAAGGAGAATACTACAAAATTGATAAAATGTTATCCAGTGATTATGAAACTAAAATAACAGTTAATAAAAAAGACCTGTTCGACTGTATTGACCGTACGACTCTGATGATCCGTGAGTCAGAGAAGAAACCGGTTATCATTGATATCAAGGATACCAGTATGAGTCTCGCTATCAATTCTGGTATTGGTTCCATGTCTGAGGACATTGATATTTCAAAAGAGGGTAAGGATATTCTCATCGGATTCAATCCTAAATTTCTGATGGATGCTTTAAAGGTGATTGATGAAGAAGAGATTACAATGTATATGATTAACCCAAAGGCACCTTGTTTTATCAGAAACATGGATGAAACCTATGTTTATCTGATACTGCCTGTCAACTTTAATTAGTTTTGGAGGAATGTGAAATGGAAGCAATTCAGATATCGGATGATTATATCAAACTTGGTCAGGCATTGAAACTGGCAAATCTGGTAAGTTCCGGTGTAGAAGCCAAAATTGTGATTCAGGATGGTCTTGTTAAAGTAAATGGTGAAGTAGACACCCGTAGAGGAAGAAAGCTTTACCCACAGGATGTCTTTGAATTTGAAGGACAGCAGGTTACGGTATTGGCAGAATAATTTAATGATATATTAAATTTATAATAATGGATAAAATGATTTAGACATATAAAGTTATAATTATTTAATTTTAGAAAGGATTTCAGATGAATGCGGATTGATCATGTTGAGATTTGTAATTTTCGAAATTATGAGAAGGCAAAGCTGGACTTTCATGAGCATATCAACGTTTTGTATGGTGACAATGCCCAGGGCAAAACAAATATTTTGGAATCTATATTTGTAAGTGGTACTACCAAGTCCCACAAAGGAAGTAAGGACCGGGAGTTGATCCGAATCGGACAGGAAGAGGCACATATCCGCGTACTTTTGACGAAAAATGACATATCTCACAGGATTGATATGCATTTACGGAAGAACAAACCGAAGGGAATTGCAATTGACGGCATACCAATACGCCGTTCCAGTGAATTGATGGGACTGATCAACATTATATTTTTCTCGCCGGAGGACTTGAAGATCGTCAAAAACGGTCCCTCCGAAAGACGAAGATTCATCAATATGGAGTTGAGTCAGTTGGATCATGTGTATCTTCATGATCTTGGCGAGTATAACAAGATTTTGAATCAAAGAAATAAACTGCTCAAGCAGATTTATTATAATCCGTCTCTGAAGGATACTTTGGAGATATGGGATGAACAGCTTTTGGACTATGGGTGTCGTCTGATCAGGCGGCGCAGGGAATTTGTGGAACAGTTAAAAGAGATTGTTTATCACATTAACCAGAAGCTGACCGGCGGAAGAGAACAGCTGTCTGTTCGCTACGAGCCGGATGCAGGGGAGAATGAATTTGAAAAAAAACTAAAAGACAATACGGAAAAGGATCTCCGGTTTATGACTACGAATGTGGGACCACATAGGGATGATCTGAGTTTCTTTAACGGGGATGTGGATCTGCGCAAGTACGGATCCCAGGGACAGCAAAGAACTTGTGCTTTATCCCTGAAGTTGGCGGAGATTGAGTTGGTAAGACAGCTGATTCATGATCAGCCAATCCTGTTATTGGACGATGTTTTGTCGGAGCTTGACCGCAACCGGCAGAATTATCTGTTGGATAGTATCCAGGACACACAGACGATCATAACATGTACGGGGTTGGAGGAGTTTATTGACGGTAAGCTGACGCTGGACAGGGTCTTTCGTGTTGTTGATGGTACTATAAGGGTAGAATAAATATTTATATGAAAACGCAGTCACTAGTGAAGTTTTTATAGAAAAGAGGAAAAATATGGGAACAGAAGTGAACAATGAATATGGAGCAGATCAGATCCAGATTTTGGAGGGATTGGAAGCAGTTAGAAAAAGACCCGGTATGTATATAGGCAGTACCTCTATCCGTGGTCTTCATCATCTCGTATATGAGATTGTGGATAATTCCGTAGACGAAGCATTGGCTGGATATTGTACAGAGATCAATGTATCGATCGAGAAGGATAATTCTATCACTGTCATTGATAATGGACGTGGTATTCCGGTTGGTATCAATCATAAAGCTAATAAGCCTGCCGTTGAAGTTGTATTCACTGTTCTTCATGCAGGCGGAAAGTTTGGCGGCGGCGGATATAAGGTATCCGGTGGTCTGCATGGTGTAGGTGCTTCTGTTGTAAATGCGCTGTCAGAATGGCTTGAGGTAAAGATACACAAAGACGGCAAGCTTTATCAGCAGCGTTATGAGCGTGGTAAGGTAATGTATCCACTCAAAGAAATCGGCACTACAGATCACAATGGTACGGAGGTGCGTTTTCTTCCGGATAAGGAAATCTTTGAGGAGACCGAATTTGATTACAATACACTCAGACAGCGTCTCAGAGAGATGGCATTTCTGACCAAAGGAATTAAAATCGTACTTCGTGATAACCGGCTGGAAGAGCCGAAAATCCGTACCTTCCACTATGAGGGTGGTATCAAGGAGTATGTGGAATATCTGAATAAAAGCAAAGAAAATCTTTATAATGATATCATTTACTGTGAGGGACAGCGCGGGGATGTTTATGTGGAGGTTGCTCTGCAGCATAACGATTCTTATCAGGAATCTACTTACAGCTTTGTTAATAACATTACGACACCGGAGGGTGGTACTCATCTTACCGGTTTCCGCAATGCAATCACAAAGACATTTAATGACTACGCACGTAGTATGAAATTGTTGAAAGACAGTGATCCAAACCTCAGCGGTGAGGATCTTCGTGAAGGCCTGACAGCAATCATCAGTATCAAAATATCAGAGCCTCAGTTTGAGGGACAGACAAAACAAAAGCTTGGAAACAGTGAGGCGAGAGGTGCAGTTGAATCCGTTGTATCGGAGCAGCTTACATATTTTCTGGAGCAGAATCCTTCCATCGCAAAAATTATCTGCGATAAGGCAGTGCTTGCACAGAGAGCAAGAGATGCTGCAAGAAAGGCAAGAGATCTGACCAGAAGAAAAACAGCGTTAGACAGCACAACACTTCCCGGTAAACTTGCCGATTGCAGTGACAAGGATCCGAAGAACTGCGAGATCTACATCGTAGAGGGTGATTCCGCCGGTGGAAGTGCCAAGACTGCCAGAAACCGTGCAACGCAGGCAATACTTCCTCTTCGTGGAAAGATTCTGAATGTAGAAAAAGCACGTCTGGATCGTATTCTCGGCAACGCAGAAATTAAAGCGATGATCACTGCATTTGGTACAGGTATCGATGAAGATTTTGATATCAGCAAGCTGCGTTATGACAAGATTGTTATCATGACTGATGCCGATGTCGATGGTGCGCATATTGCAACTCTGATGCTGACCTTCCTGTATCGATTCATGCCGGAGCTGATCCGCCAGGGACATGTGTATCTTGCAAAGCCACCACTTTACAAGATTGAGAAAAATAAAATGGTTCGTTATGCCTATGATGACAAGGAACTCGATGAAATCCTTACTGAGATTGGCAGAGACAGCAATAACAAGATTCAGCGTTACAAAGGATTGGGCGAGATGGACGCAGAACAGCTCTGGGATACCACCATGGATCCGGAGAAGCGTATTTTGCTGCGTGTGACGATTGAAGAGGGAACGGAATCTGAGATTGATGTTGTATTTAACACACTCATGGGTGACAAGGTAGAGCCACGCCGTGAATTTATTGAGGAAAATGCACAGTATGTAACTAATCTGGATATTTAATAAACAGACGCCTGGTAATTTGTGAATTTGGATCTGATTTTCATGCTTTAATGTGAATCAGCAGAAAGTTGAGGAAAAAATGGACGAGAATATCTTTGATAAAGTTCATGAGGTTGATCTTCGTAAGAAAATGGAGACCTCTTATATTGATTATGCGATGTCAGTTATTGCATCCAGAGCACTCCCTGATGTAAGAGACGGTTTGAAGCCGGTTCAGAGACGTATTTTGTATGCAATGATTGAATTGAATAACGGACCGGATAAGCCGCACCGTAAATGTGCCCGTATCGTTGGTGATACCATGGGTAAATATCATCCACACGGTGACAGCTCTATTTATGGTGCATTGGTAAATCTTGCACAGGAATGGTCCACACATTATCCACTTGTGGATGGTCATGGAAATTTTGGTTCCGTCGATGGTGATGGAGCAGCAGCGATGCGATATACAGAGGCGAGACTGAGCAAGATTTCCATGGAAATGCTCGCGGATATCAACAAGGACACCGTAGATTTTGACCCGAACTTCGATGAAACGGAGAAAGAACCTCGCGTGCTTCCGTCAAGATTTCCGAATCTTTTAGTAAATGGTACCTCCGGTATTGCGGTAGGTATGGCTACGAACATTCCTCCACACAATCTTACCGAGGTTATCAACGCTGTCGTAAAGATGATCGACAACGTTGTGGAAGAGGATCGTGAGACAACGATCGAAGAACTGATGCAGATCATTAAGGGACCGGATTTTCCTACAGGTGCAGAAATTCTCGGTACCAGAGGTATTGAGGAGTCTTATCGTACCGGTCGTGGAAAAATCCGCGTGCGTGCGGTCAGCACGATCGAGCCAATGGAGAACGGCAAGAGTCGTATCGTTGTGACTGAGCTTCCGTACATGGTGAATAAAGCACGACTGATCGAGAAAATCAGTGAATTACATAGAGAAAAGAAAGTCGAGGGAATTACAGATCTTCGTGATGAGACAAACCGTGAGGGTATGCGTATTTGTATCGAACTTCGACGAGATGTGAATCCGAATGTTGTATTAAATCAGCTTTATAAACATACACAGATGCAGGACACCTTCGGTGTAATTATGCTTGCACTTGTAAACAATCAGCCAATGGTTATGAACCTCAAGCAGATGCTGGAATATTACATCAAGCATCAGGAAGAGGTTGTAACAAGACGTACACAGTTTGATCTGAACAAGGCTGAGGAAAAAGCTCATATTATAGAAGGTCAGTTGATCGCATTGGATAATATTGACGAAGTTATCCAGATCATCCGCAGTTCTAAGACGACCGCTGAAGCAAAGGAACGCTTATGCTCACGTTTTGGTCTTTCCGATGCACAGTCACAGGCAATTGTAGATATGCGTCTGCGTGCTCTGACCGGTTTGGAAAGAGATAAGCTGGAAGCAGAGTATGCAGAATTGCAGAAGAAGATTACAGAATATAAGGCAATTCTTGCTGACAAGAAAGTACTTCTCGGCGTCATCAAAACAGAGATCACATTGATCCGTGACAAGTATGGCGATGAAAGAAAAACCGCTATCGGTTATGATGAATTTGATATTTCCATGGAGGATCTCATTCCGCAGGAGAATACGATTATTACTATGACCTCTCTGGGCTATGTGAAGAGAATGAGTGTGGATAACTTCAAGAGTCAGCATCGCGGTGGTAAGGGAATCCGCGGCATGCAGACCATTGATGAGGATTATATAGCGGATATGCTTATGACGACAACACATCACTATCTGATGTTCTTTACAAACAAGGGACGCGTTTATCGTTTGAAAGCATATGAGATACCGGAGTCCAGCCGTACGGCGAGAGGAACAGCAATCATTAACCTGCTGCAATTAACGCCGGGTGAGAAGATCAACGCTGTAATTCCAATTCGTACTTACGATGAGAATAGGTACTTGTTTATGGCAACCAAGAAGGGTATCGTTAAGAAAACATCCATTAAGGATTTTGCAAATATCCGTAAAACAGGACTTCAGGCAATTAACCTTCGCGATGATGATGAACTCATCGAAGTAAAATCAACAAACTGCAAGAAGGATATTATCCTTGTGACAAAGCATGGACAATGTATTCGTTTTCATGAGAGCGACGTGCGTCCGACAGGCCGTGCTACCATGGGTGTGATTGGTATGAATCTGACCTATGATGATGAGGTTGTTGGAATGCAGCTTGATACACAGGGCGATTATCTTATGCTCGTATCTGAGTATGGTATGGGTAAGAGAACCCGCATCGAAGAGTTTACACCACAGCACAGAGGCGGAAAGGGTATTAAGTGTTATAAGATCACGGAGAAGACAGGAAATGTTGTTAGTGTCAAAGCTGTAAATGAAGAAAACGAAATTATGCTGATTACAACAGAGGGAATTATTATCCAGATGAGAGTCGATGAGATTTCCGTACTGGGTCGTATTACCTCCGGTGTGAAACTTATTGATCTGGATCCCAACCAGGATATTGTTGTTGCAACAATGGCAAAGGTAAGAGATTCCCAGCCATCTGACGCAAAAGACAGCTTTCTCGAAGAAATGGAAAATGAAATGAGACAGAATGAAGAGGAAGCGGACGAAGAAGATGTCATCGGTGATTCAGACGACGAACAGGAATAATGTTATCAGAGAGGATGAAAATATGAGAACCATTTCTACAGATGAGATAATAAAGAATATCAAGGAAATGTGTATAGAGGCAAATTATTATCTCTCAGATGATATGAAGCAGAAGATTGATCATGCCTGCCAGATGGAGGAATCTCCCCTTGGCAGACAGATTTTAAGTCAGCTGGAGGAAAATATGCAGATTGCCGAGGATAATCAGATACCGATCTGTCAGGATACCGGAATGGCAGTTGTATTTCTGAAGATCGGGCAGGATGTCCATATTGAAGGAATGAATCTGGAGGATGCTGTTAATGAAGGCATCCGTCAGGGCTATGTAGAAGGATATCTGCGTAAATCTGTTGTTGGTGATCCTTTACTTCGCAAAAACACAGAGGACAATACACCGGGCATTATTCACTATGAGATCGTTCCGGGAGAGAACATTGAGATTACCGTTGCACCAAAAGGCTTTGGCAGCGAGAATATGAGCCGTGTATATATGTTAAAGCCGGCAGACGGTATTGATGGAGTCAAAGAAGCTGTATTAGATGCAGTAAAGCTTGCAGGTCCCAATGCCTGTCCTCCGCTGGTAGTCGGCGTAGGTATTGGCGGTACCTTTGAAAAGTGTGCCCTTTTAGCCAAGAAAGCGTTGACAAGAGATACAAATGTGCATAACTCTATTCCATATGTGAAAGAAATGGAAGAAGACATTCTTGAAAAAATCAATAATATGGGGATAGGTCCGGCTGGGCTTGGTGGACGTATTACCGCGCTGGCAGTCAATATTGAAACGTATCCGACGCATATTGCAGGGCTGCCGGTTGCAGTAAATATGTGCTGTCATGTTAACAGACACAAAAGCCGTATTATTTAAAAACATAAACTATAATTATTATTATATTATAGAAGATAAAGAGGACACGGGAATACAGTGTTTGTTATTCCTGTTATTTACATAATAATATTATACCTGTGACCAATAATTTACGGGCTGAGAAAGGAATGCATGAGTATTATGTCAGAAAAATATATAAATGCACCAATCACAAAAAAAGACATAGATAATCTTGCAGCAGGAGATATGGTCTATATTTCAGGCACGATTTATACTGCCAGAGATGCTGCACACAAAAGATTATATGAAACAATTCTGGAAGGAAAGGATATTCCTCTGGAATTAGAGAACAATATCATATATTACCTTGGTCCGTCACCGGCAAGAGAAGGGCAGGTGATCGGCTCTGCAGGTCCGACAACCAGCAGTCGTATGGATAAATATACTCCACTTATGTTGCAGCATGGTCTGAAGGGAATGATCGGAAAAGGAAAACGTTCTGAGCAGGTCATTTCTTCCATGAAAGAAAACGGCGCGGTCTATTTTGCCGCTATCGGTGGCGCAGGTGCATTATTATCAAAATGTATCAAGAAGGCGGAAGTAATCGCCTATGAGGATCTGGGAACAGAAGCAATCAGAAAGCTTGAAGTGGAGAATTTACCGGCTATCGTTGTGATCGATCATAAAGGAAATAATCTGTATGAGACAGCTACACAAAAATATTCCAGATAAATAATAAAAAAAGATTGACAAGTAGTTATAAACTTGGTATACTAATTTTTGTTCGACATTTGTTGTCGTCCGGAGAAGTACTCAAGTGGCTGAAGAGGCGCCCCTGCTAAGGGTGTAGGTCGTTCG
>ENA-OPSJ01000634-OPSJ01000634.1-human-gut-metagenome-genome-assembly--contig:-NODE-634-length-30869-cov-4.120140_pt1 | contig 30869 bp, 27 predicted proteins | sample MGYA00241801_ERZ501893 | MGnify/ENA primary metagenome ERZ501893 (study PRJEB25962, sample SAMEA2042219) | human gut metagenome | biome: human gut; feature: human-associated habitat; material: faeces...
TACACCGCTGAGTAATTTCGCGGTTAAGCCGGTATCCGGCTGACAAGATTTTAACTTTTTTCAGTAACACAATTTTCCCCCCGGAGCTTTCCGAGGGGACTTTTGTTTAATTCGGAATATGGTGCGCGCTGCGCGCGGAATTTTGATTTGCTGAAAGCGGATAGGGTGCTAAATTATAGTTTCCAAATCAGACCTTCAGGCAAACAAAAGCGGAGCTTTTCAGCTCCGCTTTGTATTATGCATAAGTGCTGAACATCGCGCCGATGTTGTAGGTATAGCTCGGTGTGACAGCGTTCGAATATGAGAACAGCCCGCCGGAGCTTCCCTGCAAACGCTTGATCTGCTCCGCTTTCTGAGTTACCTTAGAAGCAAATCCGCCTCGCCCGAACGTAGACTTGAACTCGTAAGCCTTGATGTCGGTCAGCTTATCCTTGTCGAAACTGAGCTTGTTGTCGCTGCCTACCGTGACGCCCGCGCGCTTGAGCGCACTGCTGTATACCTTAGCGGTGTTCACCATGATAACACCCTTCTGGAGCACCGACTGATTCTCGGACTCGCTGAGCGCGCCTATCATGTCGTTGTAGTCGTCAACAAAGCTCTGGATCTTCTTGGAAGCTGCCTCGGTATCGACCTTGTCGTCAAAACCTAAACCGTTGGCGTAGTCCGCGAGCGCGTCAGCCGAAGCAGCCGCGCTGTTCGCCGCAGACTTTACGGTAACGGTCTTGTCAGCCTTTTCCGTATCCTCGCTGTCGGGGAATATGGAATTGTACAGCTTCTTATACTGTGCCTTAAAGTAGTCGTTCTTGCCTTTCAGGATATTTTCCATCGCGTCGCTGGACGACACCGTGGACTTTCCTGATGAGAAAGTGCTCTTTGAAAACAGACTGCCTGTGCTTACGCCTGTTTTCGCGGAAGCCTGTGCCATCTTAAGCTGAATCATTGCCATACTGCCTACTGTTGCCATAAAAACACCCCCTAAAGAATTTGATTATTAAAGTGTAGTAACCTTATCAGGAAACTTTTCTCACGATCGCGATAGGCGTCTGCTGAGAGCACTGGTCAAGGGGATTATCCTTGAACGCCTGTATCGGGAACTCATCGGGCATGTCCTTGCGGGGTTTGCCGAGTACGTTCGCGCCGATATCGTTCGCGTCGATGATAACAACGTCCACCCCGAGGTACTTTGTGAGCCTTTCGGCAACCTCGTCGGGCTTATCCGGAGCCATCTTCGCATAGTGGTTGTAAGGCGGCAGCGTATATTCGCACGGACCGTCGATAGCGCGCGCCTTCATTCCGCAGATGTTGTAGAATACGCCGTGCTTGCCGAACAGCTTGCCGATAGCAGCGCAGAACGCCGCCCACAGCACCTTGACTCTGCCGACCTCGCGGATACACAGCTCCATCGTCTCGGGCATTCCAAGACCAATGCCGTAGTTCGTCTTAACAACGAAGTGCGACAGGATCTTTGCCAGCCTGGAGACCTTGATCTCCTCGATCGGGAACGCACGTCCCTGGGAGATCGCAACGATCTTCTCCGACATGATTATTGTATCGCCGGGCTGGATATACTCCCTGACATACTTGTCGAGGACGTCCTCCAGCACATCGTCCTTTGTGATAACGTGGGTTTTTACGGGATATCTTGCATACCTGCCGTAATCCGTATCTATCTCAAGATTCTTGCCCTCGTTGGGCTGAAAAGGCATTTCCATTTCGTTTTCCCCTATTTCCCCGGATATTACAGGCAGTTATCAGCCCACTCCGTATACCTTTCTGTATTCTTTCATCTTCTCAACGTACTCCTTGCCCGGGATAACGTCGTTCTCCAGAGCGTCGATGATATCGTTGATGGTGACGATGGAGTAAACCTTAACGCCGAACTCGTCGTAAACTTCCTGCACAGCGGACTTGTCAGAGGTAAGACCCTTCTCCATGCGGTCAACGGTGATGATCATACCCTCAATATCGATCTTTGCGGCGCTCTGGAGCTTCGGCAGAACCTCGCGCAGAGCCTTGCCAGAGGTCATAACGTCCTCGATGATAACGACCTTCTCGCCGTCCTCAAGGGTCTTGCCTACGAACATTCCGCCCTCGCCGTGATCCTTGACTTCCTTGCGGTCAAAGCAGTAGTTCACATCAACGCCGTGCTTGTTGTAGAGCGCTGTGCACGCGGAAACGGAAAGCGGGATTCCCTTGTAAGCCGGACCGAAAAGGGTCTGCGGCTTCAGACCGTTCTCCATAATGCATTCAGCGTAGAACTCGCCGAGCTTTGCGAGCTGCGCACCAGTCTTGTAGTTGCCGGCATTGATGAAGTAGGGGGCAAGTCTGCCGCTCTTGAGGGTGAACTCGCCGAATTTCAGCACGCCGCTGTCTACCATGAACTTGATAAAGCTCTCTTTATATGTCATCTGTTTTTCCTCCAATGCCCGCGGGCATAATATTTCATTGTTTATATTATATCACAGTAATAGTATAATTGCAAGGGTCTGAGCAATTTTTTTCCTGCACAGCACGGGTTATCGTCACGCGTAGAAAAAACTCCAAAAAAACTGCGGGTTTATTGTGCAATTGCGACATACGGCATACATAAAAGCGCCGTTTTATCCCTGCAAAGCGACATCGTGTAACAGGTTTTACGTTTTCAACATGTGCATTTTGGTAAAAATCAAGTGGTTTTTCCCTTGACATTTTCGTTATTTTGTAGTAAAATAACTATGGGCTTTTCTGCACGGGGCTACCCGGCAGGAGCAGCTTACGTTTTTTAATATCTATTGTATAGATGTATGATAGACGTAGTGGCGGTCTAATATATAATAAAAGGAACCCGTTACCTATGCGGCTTCCGCGGCTCCGGGGGGAACTGCGGCGGTCAGTCTGCCATGATTTTTCAGTGCCAGCACTGTTTCAAAAGATTAACGCAGCATAGCACTGCGATGAAAAAACCGTTCCGTATGGGCGGCAGATTCATTCCAACAATTGTATATTATTCCCGCCGATCATTAAGAAGGAGGGAAACGAAAAAGATGGATCCAATAATAGCGGTAATAATCGCAGTTGCGGCATTCATCGTCGGCGCAGCCGCAGCAGGATTTATCTGCTTCAAAATGGGCGTGAAGCACCGCATTAAGACTGCGGAAGCTCAGTTTGAATCCGCAGAGAAGGAATCGGCGCGCATTATCGAAGAAGCAAACGTAAAAGCCGAAGACCGCAAGAAAGCAGCTCTCGTTGAAGCAAAGGACGAGATCTACAAGATGCGCTCAGACGCCGAAAAGGAGATCAGCCGCTTAAAGGGCGAAACCGACCGCGAGCTGAAGGAACGCCGCGGGGAGCTCTCCCGTTCAGAGCGCCGTCTCCAGCAGAAAGAGGAAAACCTCGACAAGAAAACCGACAAAATGGAGCGCTATGAAGAACAGCTCCACCAGAAGCACAAGAAAGCGGACGAGAAGATCGCAGAAGCCGAGCAGCTCAAGACCGAGCAGGTCGAAACCCTCGAGCGCATTTCCGGCTTTACCACTGATCAGGCAAAGGAACACCTGCTGTCACTGTTAGACAGCGAGCTGACTCACGAAAAGGCTGTAAAGATCACCGCCTATGAGCAGAAGCTCAAGGACGAGGAGGACGAGATCGCGAGAAAGCACATCTCCCTTGCCATCTCCAGACTTGCAGCAGACACCGTGTCTGAATCCGCAGTATCCGTCGTTGCTATTCCAAACGACGAAATGAAGGGCCGTATCATCGGCCGCGAGGGACGCAATATCCGCGCCCTTGAAACGCTCACCGGCGTTGACCTTATCATCGACGACACCCCCGAGGCGATCACCCTGTCGAGCTTCGACCAGGTTCGCCGCGAGATCGCGCGTATCTCCCTTGAAAGGCTCATTCAGGACGGCCGCATCCATCCCGCCCGCATTGAGGAGACCGTCGAGAAGGCACGCAAGGAAGTCGAGCAGCGTATCCGCCAGGAAGGCGAGCGCGCAGTTATGGAGACCAACGTCAACGGCCTCAACCACGAGCTTGTCCGCCTGATAGGCAGACTGAAGTACAGAACTTCCTACCGCCAGAACGTACTCAGCCACTCCATCGAGGTAGCCCACCTCGCCGGAATCATGGCAAGCGAGCTTGGCGTTGACGCAGCCCTTGCAAGACGCGCAGGTCTGCTCCATGATATCGGTAAGGCTCTTGACCACGAGATCGAAGGTTCGCACGTACAGATCGGCGTTGACGTATGCCGCAAGTACAAAGAAAACCCCGAGGTCATTCACGCTATCGAGGCTCACCACGGCGACGTTGAGTGCCGCACGGTAATCGCAGCGCTCGTACAGGCAGCCGACGCGATCAGCGCAGCCCGCCCCGCAGCAAGAAGCGAGAACTACGAGAACTACATAAAGCGTCTCGAAAAGCTCGAGGAGATCTGCTGCTCCTACAACGGGGTCGAGAAATCCTACGCTATTCAGGCAGGCCGCGAGGTTCGTATCATGATCAAGCCGGAGACTATCACCGACGACGGCATGAAGGTTCTTGCCCGCGACATCGCCAAGCGCATAGAAAATGAAATGGAATACCCTGGTCAGATAAAGATCAATCTTATCCGGGAAAGCCGCGCAGTAGATTACGCGAAATAAAAACCGGCGCTCCCTGCGGCATACCTGCGGGAGCGCTTTTTTTATCCTATAATCAGAGGAGTATATACTTATGATACTATTTGACGCGAATAAATGCGTTTCCTGCAACTCCTGCATACGCGCCTGTCCGACACCCGAGGCTAACAAGGCGGTGCAGACCGAGGACGGAAGAACCGTCTACAATATCGATCCCGACAAATGTATCCGCTGCGGCGCCTGCGTCAAGGACTGCTCCCACGGCGCGCGTACATACGAAGACGACACCGCCGGCTTCTGGAACGACGTCAAAGGCGGAAAGCAGGTCGTACTGCTGGTCGCGCCGTCAATCAAGGTGGCGTTCGACGGCTGCTGGCGCAACGTGCTGGAATTCCTGCGCAGCAACGGCGTAAAGGACATCTACGATGTCTCCTTCGGCGCGGATATCTGCACATGGGCGCATATCAGGTATCTCCAGAAGAATCCAGGAAAGAAGCTCATCTCGCAGCCCTGCCCGGCTATCGTTAATTATATGCTCAAATACTGCAAGGAGGCTCTTCCTAACCTCTCGCCGGTGCAGTCTCCGATACTCTGCGCGGCAATATACCTCAGGAAGTACCTCGGCGTCAACGCAAAGCTCGCTGCCCTGACCCCCTGTATCGCAAAGCAGGACGAATTCCGCATGACCGGCGTCGTTGACTACAACGTCACATTCCAGCACCTCGGGCAGCTTCTCGAGGAAAAGGGCTTCCACCTCGCCGACCAGAAGGGAAAGCGCTCCGCGTTCGAATTCAGCGGCCCGCAGGGTATCATGGGCGCTATCTACCCCAGACCGGGCGGACTCAAGGCGTGCCTGGAGCTTGAGGCTCCATCGCTGAACGTCATCTCCTCCGAGGGCACCGGACATATCTATCAGGAACTCGCACAGTACCCCACCGTGGGCGCCCGCGACCTTCCGGACGTATTCGACGTGCTCTCCTGCGGGCGGGGCTGCGAAAGCGGCCCTGCCATCGGAACTCCGCTTTCCGTCTACCGAATGAGCGGTATCCTGAACGGCATCGAAAAGTACAACCGCAATAACCGCGTTAAAATGGACAGAAAAGGCCGCGACAAGCAGTTTCTCGCCTTTGACAAGAAGCTCGACCCTGCTGACTTCCTGCGGAGCTACACCGCGCACAGCATAGAGCAGCGATCCTACACCGACGAGCAGATAGACGAAGTCCTGCACAGCCTCGGCAAGCACACCGACACCGAGATGAACTACAACTGCCATGCATGCGGATTCCGAACCTGCCGCGAACTGGCGAAGGCTATCCTGGACGGCACCAGCCTGCCAAGCTCCTGCTCGCAGTACACGCTTCATGAAGCGGACCGCCGCCGAGAGCAGATCGCCCAGACCAACGACAGCATAAGCGCTATAACCACGCAGCTCAGCGAGGTCGTTTCAAGGCTGACAGACAGCATTTCCGGAGTTACCTTGGCTACGTCCGGCATTACCGAACTGAACGGTCAGAACAGCCAGCAGGCGGCTGCCCTCGGCGATGTTGTCAAGGAACTCCACACACTCACCGACAACATCGCTGAATCAATGGCGGCAATCGACGAAAGCGTTACCGGCTTCTCAAAAATGACCCGCAATATCAGCGATATCGCCCGCCAGATAAATATACTCGCCATCAACGCAAGCATTGAAGCCGCCCGCGCCGGCGAGTACGGAAAGGGATTCTCGGTCGTCGCGGAGGAAGTGCGTTCCCTCGCGGAGCATTCCCAGACCGCAGTTACCGAAGCGGAAACCTCCAACAAACTGGTGTTCAGCAATATCAGCGACGTAAACGGCATAGTAACCACCATTAACGACAGAATGTCCGATATCCTGACGATGATGAACAGCATGCAGAGCAACATCGCCGCTACCCTCGAAAAGGGCAGCACCATAAGCACGGAGATGTCCGGCGTATCCGAGATAGCCTCCACCGTAGACAATCTTGTAAACCAGGCTGAGGACGTGCTCCACACCGCCGACTGACAGGAGGATAAATGTCAAATCCCACCGATCTGAGGGTTATAAAGACCCGCCAGGCCATACGCATCGCGCTGATATCCCTGTTATCCGAAAAGGAGCTTTCCGACATCACGATATCGGAGCTTTCCGCCCGGGCGCAGGTCAACCGCAAGACGTTCTATCGGCACTACCGCTCGATTTCCGACGTTGTGACCGAATTCGAAAACGAGCTGCTGTCGGATTTCTCAGATATACTGAAAACCAGCAACACGAGCATATTCAACATCGGCTCGGTGCTCGGAGAGATAAGCGCGCTGATAAGCAGCAATCAGGAATATTTCGTGAAGCTGCTGAAGCTCAACCCGGAGCTTTTCAGCACCGGGCGCGTCAAGGCTATGCTCCGGCGCGCTATCGAAATAGCCCTGCGCGACGTATGCGTCGTGAACGACGAGCAGACCCTGCACGCGCTGTCGGAATTCACGGTAAGCGGCGTTCTGTCGCTGTATTCGGGGTGGTTTGACAGCGGCTGCACCGGTTCGCTGGACGTTATAACCGACATTGCACGGAGAATGACCACCGACGGGCTGCGCGGGTTCGTTCCTGCGGAAAAGCTGCATGAAATACTCAAATAAAGGAGCTGAACAGATGCGTTTCGCAGTTTTATCCGATATCCACTCGAATTACGCCGCTCTGAGGGCGGTCATAGCCGACGCTGAGTCCAGACAGCCGGATTACTGGCTGTTTCTCGGGGATTACGTCACCGACTGCCCCTACCCGCACCGCACGGTGGAGTTCCTGCGGGATTTCTCGCAAACTCACCCCTGCCTTATGATACGCGGCAACCGCGAGGATTACATGATAAATCAGCGGAAAGCCCCGCAGGCGTGGGAATACGGCTCAAAATGCGGAGCGCTCCGTTACTGCTACGAGGATCTCACCGGCGGAGACCTCGACTGGCTGGCTTCGCAGCCGTTCACGCTGCGCCCGGAACTTCCCGGCTGCGAGCCGTTCATAATGTGCCACGGTTCACCGGACAGCATAAACTACCTGTTCCACACCAATACCCGGGAAGCGGAGATCATGATCTCCAGGCTCGGGGAGTACGGCTGCCGTCTGATGCTGTGCGGCCATTCGCATATTCCGTTTATTTTTAAGCGGGAGGGGAGAATGCTGGTCAATCCCGGCGCGCTGGGAATGCCGGTAAACGAACAGACCAAAGCACAGTATGCGTTCCTGACCTACAGCGGCGAATGGAATCCGGAAATTATTTCGGTGGATTACGACATCGAGCGCACCGCCGAGGAATTCAGCTCCTCCGGGCTGCTGGAAAAAAGCGCAGTATGGGGCAGGGGACTTCTCGGAACCATTCGAACCGGAATAAACTACACCGTGCTCGCCGTGCGGCTGGTGGAAAAGTACTCGCAGGAGACCGGGCTTCCGGTAACCGACGAATCCCTGTGGGAACGCGCCGCCAAAGAGCTTCAAATACCGTAATAAAACAAACAGGGCGGATACTCTCCGCCCTGTAATTTTATTCAGTTATGCGGTCAATCAGCCATGATGGTGCAGAGCTTGTTCGTGAACTCTACCGGATCCTCGATCGGCATACCCTCGATGAGCAGCGCCTGAGAATACAGGATATCCGCGTACTCGGCAACGGTATCCTTCTTGTCCTCGGCGTAGAGCTTCTTGAGCTTCTCGAATATCGGGTGGGAAGCGTTGATCTCCAGTATCTTCGCAGCCTTTGCGGTGTGAGCCTGCTCGTCCGGCATTGCGGAGAGCACCTTCTCCATCTCAACCGACAGAGCGCCCTCGCTGGTAACGCATACCGGGTGGGTCTTTAAGCGCTGGGACAGCTTTACCGCCTTTACCTTGCCACCGAGCTTCTCGGTCATGAAGTCGAACAGAGCCTTATTATCCTCCTCCGCCTTCTTGATTTCTTCCTTCTCAGCCTCGGTCTCAAGACCCAGGTCGTCGGCGGATACAGACTTGAACTCCTTGCCGTTGTAGTCGTGCATCATCTGCATGGTGAATTCGTCTACATGATCGGTGAAGTAGAGTATCTCGTAACCCTTGTCGCGAACCATCTCGGTCTGCGGGAGCGCCTCGATACGTGCAATGCTGCTGCCGCTTGCAAAGTAGATGTACTTCTGATCTTCCTTCATTCTGGAGACGTACTCCTCCAGGGTGGTGTACTCCTTGCTGAAGCTGCTCTTGAACATCAGCAGGTCCTGAAGGTTCTCCTTGTTCGCGCCGAAACTCTCGTAAATGCCGTATTTGAGCTGTGTTCCAAATGCGTCGAAAAATTTGCCGTACTTCTCGCGGTCGTTCTTCTGGAGCTTTTTCAGCTCGTTTCTGATGGACTTCTCAAGGCTCTTGGCGATGAGCTTTAACTGGCGGTCATGCTGGAGCATTTCACGGGAAATGTTCAGCGACAGATCCTCGCTGTCTACCAGACCTCTTACGAAGCTGAAATAGTCAGGCAGGAGGTCTGCGCACTTCTCCATTATCATAACGCCGTTGGAATAGAGCTGAAGCCCCTTCTCAAAGTTCTTGGAATAGTAATCAAACGGAGCCTTTGACGGAATATACAGCAGAGCGGTATATGTTGCGGTGCCCTCGGTGCTGGTGTGGATATGCGCAAGAGGCGCGTCGTAATCATAGAACTTATCCTTATAGAACTGGTCGTAGTCCTCGTCCTTCAGCTCGCTCTTGGACTTCTTCCAGATAGGCGTCATGCTGTTGAGGGTCTCGGTGACGATCTCCTTTTCGTACTCGTCCTTGCTGCCTTCCTTGAGCTTCTCATGCTCAACATCCATCTTGATGGGGTAACGGATATAGTCGGAATACTTGCGCACAAGCTGCTTTATCTTGTACGGAGTGAGGAACTCGTCGTAGTTCTCCTCCTCGGCGTTGTCCTTGATGTCGAGGATTATCTGCGTGCCGTGGCCGTCCTTCTGGGCTTCGGAGATCGTGTAGCCGTCAACGCCTTCGCTCTCCCACATGTAGGCGCTGTCCGCGCCGTATGCCTTTGAAATAACGGTAACTTTCTTTGCAACCATGAATGCGGAATAGAATCCGACGCCGAACTGACCAATTATGTTGACGTCCTCGGTCTTTTCATTCTCGTTCTTGAACGCCAGCGAACCGGACTTAGCGATAGTACCGAGGTTGTTTTCCAGCTCGTCCTTGGTCATGCCGATACCGTTATCGGTGATTATCAGCTTCCTGTCGTCCTTGTTTGCCTCGATGGTTATAGCCATGTCGGAACGTGTGATGCCTGTGTTCTCGCTCATGGACTTGAAATAGAGCTTATCCATGGCGTCGCTTGCGTTGGATATCAGCTCACGCAGGAATATCTCCTTGTGAGTGTAAATGGAGTTGATCATCATTTCAAGCAGGCGCTTGGATTCAGCCTTAAATTCTTTTGTTTCTGCCATTGTAAACATCTCCTTATATTTCTCGGTGTCATGCCGTTTTTTACTGTTTAGCACTCTATCGTTCCGAGTGCTAAATCTATTATACACCTTTTTCAGAAAAAATCAAGGGGTAATTCACAAATTTTTGAAAATTCGAGGCAAATCTTTTTATGACTTTCATCTGAGTTTGTAAATTTATTCTTGTACAAAATAGCCATAATTCCATATTAAAATTTGTGCTGAATTAGGATTGCAAAGGACGCTCAAAAATGATATAATTATATCGTAAATAAATTACGCAAGACAGTATTGTAAGCTTATTTGGCTACCATACTTCTTAATATATTTTCCCCAATTATTTCAGCCGAGTAAAAAGCGCTTTTCCCCAAGCGTTCGGCTAATTTATTTGAGTTTGCCGCAGACAACCCCCTTGTCTGCGGAATTTTTTTGCCCAAAAACAAAATCGGGGCTGATCTTCTCAGCCCCGATAATTATTCTGAAATCCGTGCGGCGCTTTACTTTTTGCTCCCCGCGCGGAACGATCTTACCGGCTTATCCTTGCTCGGACAGACGTTCCGCAGAACGCACGCCTCGCATTTCGGCGCCCTTGCGTCGCAGACGTCCCGCCCGTGGTGCACCAGCCGATGGCATAACATCAGACCTTCCTCCGGGGGAACTATCTCACGGAGCTGTTTCTCAACTACTCCGGCATCGGTGGAGTCCGCCAGACCCAGCCTGTTGGACAGCCTTATTACATGTGTGTCGCACACCATTGCGGACTTTCCGTAAAGGTCGCCAACGATAAGGTTGGCGGTCTTTCGCCCTACTCCCGGGAGCTTCGTCAGCTCCTCTATGCTGTCGGGAACCTTCCCGCCGTAGATATCCCGGAGCATTACGCACATATTCACGATATCCTGTGCTTTCGTCTTGTAAAGCCCGCAGGTGCGTATATACTCCTCCACCTCGCCGACCTCCGCCTCAGCAAACGCGTCGATGCTCGGAAACCGCTCAAACAGCGCCGGCGTCACCATATTCACCCGCTTATCCGTACACTGCGCGGAAAGCCGTGTTGCTATCAGCAGCTCATGCGGTTTTTCATATATCAGCGCGCACTTTACGTCCGGATACTCGCCCCGGAGAAGCTCTATCACCTCTGCCGCGCGTTTTTTCTTCGCCTGTGATACTCGTGCCATCAGTCTTTGTCCTCTGCCGGTGTAAGCTCTGGCTCGGCGGTCTGCGGGACCCTGGAAGCATGAACCTTTAATATGCACCTGTCCTCGACCTGAATTACCACAAGCTTCACACCCTCGTACTCCACGCTCGGCGGATTCAGCTCGTCGCCCTCTGGGATATACCCCAGCTTGTCAGTGATGAAGCCCGCTATGGTTTCGTAGTCGTGCTCCTCGGGAAGTTCCACGCCGAACAGCCGGAACACCTCGTCCGGGTCTGCTTCACCGTCAATATCATATTCATCCTCGCCGACCTTGACTATTTCGGAGCGCTCGTCGTCATACTCGTCCTGAATATTGCCCATGACCGCTTCAATGATGTCCTCAAGCGTCACGATGCCCGCAGTGCCTCCGTACTCGTCCGCAACGACCGCCATGCCGGATTTAAGGCTCGTCAGCGACTTGAACACCTCGGAGCAGGGACATGACTCCGGCACGAAATTCACGCTGCGCACAAAATCGTGGATATCAAACCCGTCAAGGTCAGCCTGACTTTTCCCGACCAGGCACAGCAGATCCTTCACGATGATTATGCCGACTATCCTGTCGATACTCCCCTCGTAGACCGGTATTCTTGAAAATCCCATGTCAAGCGCAAGGTAGATGATGTCGTCAAGGCTGACCGACATGTCCACACCGACTATATTCGTGCGGTGCGTCATGACGTCCCCGGCGGTGAGATCCTTGAACTCAAAGATGTTGTTTATCATCTGCGCGGAGCTTTCCTCTATGACGTTCTCTCCGTCGCCGTCGTCGTCAGGGGTCTGCGCCAACGCATTCACCATGTCGAGGACTTCGTCCTCCGTCACCGCGATGTAATCCGGGCCGAGCGCCTTCTTCAGCAGCTTTGTGATACCCTTGTTGAGCGCCACCAGCCACCCGAGGAAAAACCTCGCCGCTTTGTGTCCGTCCTGCTTTTCGCCGTCGTTCTGCGTGTTACTTCGATTGCCGTCTGCGTCCATGTGTCCTCCGATAGAATCAGTTTAAAACAAGCTCCATGTGTTCCTCAGAACCACGGAAGCCCAGTGTCTCATAAAGGGGTCTGCCGCTGTCCGTCGCGTCCAGGGTTATGCTGGTCGCGCCGCGTTTCGCCGCTTCCTCAAGAAGAAAACCCACCATTTCACGCGCCGCTCCCATTCTGCGGAACTCCCTGCGGGTATATACGTTCATGATGTGCGCCCTTTTCCCCGATGGGTGTGAGTATGTCGGCATTACATTAAGCCAACATATCGTAGCGCAACCTGCGAGTTTTTCCCCGCAGTACGCAAGCACCGTTGTCTGGCTGCCGTTTCTGAAATACTCCTCAGAAAGCCGCATTATTTCATCAGAAATGCCGCTCTCCGGAACTCCGTTTACTATCGCGAGCATTTCCCGGCGTATCTCAAGAAGCTCCGGCATATCGACGGGATCGGCCTTTATTACTGTGATACCGCTCATATTCTGAACAGCCTCTCTCCGTTCTCACGGCATATCTCGATCATTTTCTCCGTGGAAACTCCCTTTAACTCCGCCATTTTTGCGGCGGTGTATTTTATCATGCCGCTGTGGGACTTCTCCCCCCGGTGCGGCGCCGGAGCCATATACGGGCAGTCGGTCTCCAGCAGGAGCCTGTCGATAGGCACTGCTTCGCACGCCGCCCACGCCTTCTTTGAATTCTTGAACGTGAGCACTCCGGTGAATCCGACATACATGCCGAGCCTTACGACCTCCTCGGCGATTTCCGGGCTGTAGGAGAAGCAGTGCATTACTCCGGCAGGCTTGTACTTCCGGAGGAGCTCCATCGTATCCTCGCAGGCGTCGCGGCTGTGAATTATCACAGGCACATCTAACGTCTTCGCGAGCTGCAGCTGCCGCTCGAATACCTCCGCCTGCAAAACCTTGTCGCAGCCCTCGTAATGGCGGTCGAGACCTATCTCCCCGAGCGCCTTAACGCGCGAAGAGCTCAGCATTCCTGCCAACTGACCGAGCCAGTCGGCGGGAAGTCCCTCGCAGTTCTCCGGGTGTACCCCGACAGCCGCCCATACGAACGGATACTGCTCCGCAAGCTGCATTTCCTCCCTTGAGGAATCAAGGTCGTAGCCTACCGCCATTATCTTTTCCACGCCAGCCTCTGACATACTGGAAAGCAGCGGGTGCAGAGCCTCGCCGAAATCGTTTTTTACATAGTGCGCGTGAGTATCAAATATTGCCATTATCCACCTGTATGCTGAACGTTGAAATAGTTATCCATAACGAGCTGGCGCGTTTCATAGCTCTCAAGCGGGAGCCTTCCGCGCCCTCCGAAAAGCTGCTCCGTTTCGTTGAACGCTCCGCGGAAGCTTCTGTCGAGAAGCTCCTGCTTGTCGCCCTCGATGGAGACGCAGTTGAAAAACAGCACCATACGGTCTGCCGTGTTTTCCGCCGTCCAGTAGTCCGGGGAATTCTCGTCTGCGGCAGAGTTGCCGTAGAGCTGCCGTATCTGCCCGAGAAGCTCCTCGGCGTAAAGCTTGGCGCCTACGCTCGGGACGTTCCCGGTGAGCACCTCGCCCTGCTTTACCAGCATTGCGCGGATTATATGCTGAACGCCCTGGGTCAGGAGCTCCGCGCGGCCTGCTCCATCGTTCTGCTTTACCGCGCCGACTTTGTCCTCGCTGTTTTCGCGCTGGGTGAGATTATTGTCGCTCGGCTGCTTCTGGGCTGATCTCTTGGTATACGCCGGCGTGAACGCCGCTTCGGATTTTATGAACGCGTCGGTATGATCCGCCGCCAGCGTCGAGGATTTCTCCTGCGTGCGGTGTTCCGCGGAATGCGTCAGCGTAGTACGGCTTATCGACGAAATATCCGCCATTCTCGAAATATCCAAAAAACCACCCCCAAACAAATTAATTCAGAATTCATAATTCGGAATTCGGAATTATTGTGTCCGCTTCGCGGACGGATTCAAATTTGATACAATCGGAATACAGCCGCGACAGCGGCACCGAAATTCCGAATTCCGCATTCATAATTCCGAATTTATCTTATCGTGCTTCCGTTCGGTACGTCCTTGTCGAGGAACAGTACTCTTACATCGTTGTCGCCTGCGTCGCATGCGAGTATCATGCCTTCGCTGAGTTCACCGCAGAGCTTCGCGGGAGCAAGGTTAGCCACGAATACTATCTTCCTGCCGATCAGATCCTCCGGCTGGTACCAGTTTGCAATGCCGGAAACTATCTGTCTGCCGTTTCTGCCGTCGTCAACGGTGAGCTTCAGCAGCTTCTTTGCCTTCTTTATCTTCTCGCAGGCGGTGATCTCGCCGCTGCGGAGCTTCACCTCCGCGAACTGGTCGATGGTGATGACGTTCGCCTTGTCGAGATCCTCGTCCTCACGGATAGTCTTTGCAGGAGTCAGCAGGCTGTTCAGCTCGTCGATCTCCTTCTCCATGTCGATTCTCGGGAACAGCACCTCGCCCTTGTGAACAGTCACGTTCTGCGGAAGAACGCCGAATGTGCCCAGTGTATCGTATGCGGTCATGCTCTCGTCCGCGCCTATCTGCTCCCATACCTTCGGCATGGTCTTGGGCATGAACGGGAACAGAAGACCGGAGCATATACGAATGCTTTCAAGCAGGTTGTAAAGCACCGCCGCAAGTCTTGGCATATTCTCCTCGCTCTTTGCGAGAACCCACGGAGCTGTTTCATCAATATACTTATTTGCACGGGAAACTACCTTGAATATCTCCTCCAGCGCCTTGGAAAGCTGCGCTTCCTCGATGAGCTTTGAAACCGGCTCGACCAGCGCCGCAGCCATCGTGCGGAGTTCGTCGTCGATGGGCTCTGCCTTCTTTTCCTCGGGGAGAGTTCCGCCGAAGTACTTGTCAGCCATCGCAACGGTTCTGGAAACCAGGTTGCCCAGGTCGTTTGCGAGGTCGGTGTTGATACGGCCTATCATTATCTCGTTGGAGAAGTTGCAGTCGGAGCCGTAGGGCATGTCGCGGAGTATCTGGTAGCGCACCGCGTCAGAGCCATAGCGCTCTGCGAGCACGAACGGGTCGATAACGTTGCCCAGGGACTTGGACATCTTCTGTCCGTTGAAGTTTATCCAGCCGTGGCCGTACAGGTGCTTCGGAAGCGGCAGGTCGAGCATCATCAGAATGATCGGCCATACGATGGAGTGGAAGCGTACTATCTCCTTTGCGGTCATGTGCAGGTCAGCCGGCCAGTACTTGCTGAAATCGTCGTACTTGTCGTTGTCGTAGCCCAGCGCGGTGATATAGTTGGAGAGCGCGTCTACCCAAACGTAAACAACGTGTCCGGGGTCGAAATCCACAGGGACTCCCCATTTGAAGCTGGTTCTGGAAACGCACAGATCCTCAAGTCCGGGCTTGATGAAGTTGTTTACCATCTCGTTAACGCGGCTCTTCGGCTGGAGGTAGTCGGTCTCGGTGAGGAACTTCTCCACCTTGTCTGCATAATCGGACAGGCGCAGGAAGTAAGCCTCCTCGTGGGCGTCGATGACGTCTCTGCCGCAGTCGGGACACTTGCCGTTCACAAGCTGGCTCTCGGTCCAGAAGCTCTCGCAGGGGGTGCAGTACTTGCCGGTGTACTCGCCCTTGTAGATATAGCCCTTGTCGTAGAGGGTCTTGAATATCTTCTGCACTGCGGAAACATGATAGTCGTCAGTGGTGCGGATAAATCTGTCGTAGCTTATCCCCATGGTTTCCCAGAGGCGCTTGAAGTTCGCAACGATCTCGTCAACGTACTCCTTCGGAGTTACGCCCTTTTCCTCTGCCTTCAGCTCTATCTTCTGACCATGCTCGTCGGTTCCTGTCAGGAACATTACGTCATAGCCCTGCATTCTCTTGAATCTTGCGATGGTATCACACGCTACGGTCGTATAGCAGTGACCGATATGCGGATTTCCCGACGGATAGTAGATCGGGGTGGTGATGTAATATTTTCCTTTACTGCAATTACACATTGTTATTATTACCTCTTTTTCTACTTATAGTGATAATCAACAGGAAACTATGTTCATTGAAGATTATTATTGTGCTATTTTATTATATTACTTTTCACTGCAATTTGCAAGCATACCGAAAAAAATAAAGGAATTTTTACATAATAGATAAAAAACCCTTGATTTTTTCTGATTTTTTTAGTACAATATAGATTAGAGATTTATGTCCGTCTATATTAGGCGATTAGGCGGCAGGAAACATAAACGGCTTATCCGCTGCGCGCCGTCTGACCCAGAGGGGTCTGTGACAGGGACGGAGCGGGCTGGACAGCCGCGCTTCAGGAAAGAGGTACAAAAATGTCAAACAGACTTTTTCAGGGCATTGTCCATCAGATGAAGGACGCAGTTAACCGCGTTATCGGCGTTATCGACGAGAACGGTACTATAATCGCGTGCAGCGATCTCACAAGGGTAGGGGGCGGCAACGACTTCTTCCCCATAGAGCTTGGCGATTCCCACGAAGTATTCATACGCGACGGATATACTTACAAGCCCTTCGGCATACACGTAAAGCCTGACTACGCCGTATTCGTGGAAGGCACCGACGAGCCCGCAGGCAAGTACGCAAGCGTTATCGCGATCTCCCTGTCCGGCATCAAGCAGTACTACGACGAAAAGTACGACCGCAACAACTTCGTAAAGAATATAATCCTTGACAACGTCCTGCCCGGCGATATCAGCCTCAAGGCGCGCGAGCTGCACTTCAACTCCGATATCAGCAGAGTCGTGTTCCTCATCAGCGTTATCTCCTCCAACGACGTCTCCGCTTACGACGTTATACAGAACCTCTTCCCGGACAAGAACAAGGATTTCGTATTCAACATAACGGAAAACGACATCGTTCTCGTTAAGGAAGTAAAGAACAACATCGACGTGCGCGACCTCGAAAAGCTGGCGCGCTCCATCTCCGACACGCTGTCCAGCGAGTTCTTCACAAAGGTGAACGTCGGCATCGGTACTCCGGTAGTCGGCGTTAAGGACCTCGCACGCTCCTTCAAGGAGGCTCAGACAGCCCTCGAAGTAGGAAAGGTATTCGACACCGACAAGAACATCGTAAGCTACGACAACCTCGGTATCGCAAGACTTATCTACCACCTCCCGACCACCCTGTGCGAGACCTTCCTCAAGGAAGTTTTCAAGAAGAACTCCATTGAGTCCCTTGATCACGAGACCCTGTTCACTATCCAGAAGTTCTTCGAGAACAGCCTGAACGTGTCCGAAACCTCCAGAAAGCTGTTCGTACACCGCAACACGCTGGTTTACCGCCTGGACAAGATCAAGAAGCTGACCGGGCTCGACCTGCGCGAATTCGACCACGCGATAATCTTCAAGATCGCGCTGATGGTAAAGAAATACCTCGCTGCGAACCCCACAAAGTTCTGATGGGGCTTGCATAATTACTGCTAAAATTGGCTGCCCCGAATCATTCGGGACAGCCTTTGAAGTGTAAAGGGGGAGCCAGAAATTCCGCAGAAAAGACAGGAAAAGACCCCAGGCGCACAAAAATATCAGGGAAATTTCATTAACTTTTGGGGAAAACACAGATAGTTCCGAGGGAGAAAATATGGTAGAATTAAAGAATGTCAACGTGCATTACTCCAGCGGAGTAGACGCACTTCAGAATATCAACCTCCGGATAAACGACGGCGAATTCGTATTTATCGTCGGAGGCAGCGGAGCGGGTAAATCCACGCTGGTAAAGCTCATGACGCGCGAGATAGTGCCCACGGAGGGCAGAGTGTTCGTCAACGGCTACAACCTCAGCAAGACAAAGGGCAACAAAATCGCAAAGTTCCGCCGCTCTATCGGCATGGTGTTCCAGGATTTCCGCCTGATACAGGAGCTGAACGTCTACGAAAACGTCGCGTTCGTGCTGCGTATCGCGGATCAGAGCACCAGATTCATCAAGCAGCGCGTTCCTAACGTGCTGAACCTTGTAGGGCTTGGAAACAAGGCGCGCAGCAAGCCGAGGGAGCTTTCCGGCGGCGAGCAGCAGCGCGTGGCAATCGCAAGGGCGCTCGCAAACGACCCGGGGCTCATCATCGCGGACGAGCCTACCGGAAACATCGACCCGCAGCTTTCCTACGAGATAGTCGAGCTTCTGCGCAAGATAAACCGCCAGAACGGCACGACCATCATCATGGTTACGCACGAGCACGATCTCGTTAAATACTTCGGCGGCAGAATAATCAACATCGAAAACGGCTCCATCACGTTCGATGAAAATATCGGAGGTGCGTCAGATGAGGACGAGTAATGTAACATACCTTGTGAAAAAGGGCATTTCCTCCATCTGGAAGAACTTCCTGATGTCATTCGCAAGCTTCTGTATCCTGATGGTGAGCCTGCTGCTGGTAAGCTGCGCAGTGCTGCTTATGATGAACGTCAACAAGATCATGAGCAACATCGAGGACACCAACGAAATAACCATCTACCTCAAGGAAGACATCTCCGACAAGCAGGTAGAGCACATAAAATCCGTCCTTGAGAAAAACCAGGACATCACCGACGTCAAGTACTACTCAAAGGAACAGGCGCTCGATGATTTCCGCGATAATATGGCGGAATACAGCGAACTTCTCGACTACCTCGACAAGAACCCCATGCCCGAGACATTCCTCGTGCGCGTAAAGGATCTTTCGAAAATCCGACATGTTGTAAACACCGTCAACGACATAGAGGGCGTAGAACAGACCAAGGCCCCCTATGACTTCGCAAGCGTACTCGTTCAGATACGCAACACCTTCACGCTCATCGGAGGCGCTGTGCTCATCGCACTGGTCGTCGTCAGCATCGTTATCGTGTCGAATTCGATACGCACCAGCGTGTTCGCGCGCCGCAACGAGATCTCGATAATGCGGTATGTCGGCGCTACTTCGGGGTTCATCAAGGCTCCGTTCTTCGTTGAGGGTATGTTCATCGGTATCCTCGCCGGTGCCGCGGCGTGGGGGCTCACGTGGCTTATCTACGACTCCGTGTTCGCGCTGTTTTCCGCTGATCTCACCGTATGGCAGATGTTCGGATTCTACGGGCTCACGCCGTTCGGAGATATCATGTGGTATGTCCTCGCGGTGAACTGTGCCGCCGGAGCGCTCCTCGGCGCTGTCGGAACAGTATTCAGCACCGGAAAGTATCTTAAAGTCTGAGGTCTGAGAAAGGAACAGCACCTTGAATAAAAAGATATCCCTCGGCATAGCGATAAGCCTTGTCGCAATCGGCTGTGCCATCACGTTCGTACTGACATGGACGGTGTCGCTGAACATCTACAACTCAAAGCTCGGCACCTCCGAGAAATACGAGGGCGTTTACGCAAAGCTCCGGGAGATCGACACCACCGTGCGGCAGAACTACATCGGCTCGGTCAGCGACGATTCCCTTGAAAACGCCACCATAAACGGCTACATCTCCGGTATCGGCGACAAATACGCCTCCTACATCGCCCCCTCGGCGTACTACGAGCTTCAGCAGACCCAGTCGGGCGTTATACTCGGCGCGGGCTTCGAAGCGGAGGAGGACACCAGCGGCTACCTGAAGATAACCACTGTCTACAAGGGAAGCTCCGCTGAACTAAACGGCGTGCTTGCCGGCGATATCATCACCGCCATCGACGGAAAGAGCCTGCTCTCCATGCAGCAGGGTCAGGCGATGGAGCGTCTCTCGGGCGAAGTCGGAACGCGGCTCGCGCTCCAGCTTCTGCGCGACGGAGAAAGCATTTCAGTGAACCTCGTTCGCCAGCAGCTTGAAATAGAGTCGGTTTCCACGCGAATGATCGACAACATCGGCTACATCCAGATAACCAGCTTCAACGCCAAGACCGCCGAGCAGTTCGCAAACGCGATGACAACGATGAACTCTGTCGGCGCCAAGGCTCTTATCGTAGACGTCCGCCAGAATCCCGGCGGAGTAGTCAGCGCCCTGAAACCCATACTAAACCAGTTCGTTCCGTCCGCGATAGCCGCTACTGTGGAATACTCCGACGGCAGCCGCAAGACCCTCATTGAGACCGATTCCACAAATTCAGTGGAACTCCCGATAGCAGTGCTGGTGGACGGCGGGACTGTTTCCGCGGCGGAGCTTTTCGCAGCGGTGCTCCGCGATGAAGCGGGCGCGCTCATTGTCGGCTCCCAGACCTTCGGCAAGGGAGTTATGCAGAACACCTACGAATTTTCGGACGGCAGCGCCCTGACGCTCTCCGTCGGAAAGATATACACGAGATCCGGCACCTGGAACGAGACCGGACTCAAGCCGGACTATTCCGTAGAGCTTGCGGGTGGCGCAGTCCCCGGAAACATCTCCGACGACGCGGATTCCCAGCTCCAGAAGGCGATAGAGGTGCTCACCCCGAAGATCGCCGCTGAATTGCAGTAAATACACAGCCTATGCTGTAAATAATATTTGGAGGACAACTATCATGAATAAGCCGTTAACAAAATTAACAAAATCAGGCGTTAAGAAGCTCGAGGCAGAGCTTGAAAATCTCAAAACCGTAGTCCGCCCCGAAATTGCCGAGAAGATAAAGCTGGCACGTTCCTTCGGCGACCTTTCCGAGAACAGTGAGTACGATGAGGCAAAGAACGAGCAGGGTCTTATCGAGTCCCGTATCGCAGAGATCGAGCAGACTCTCGCACATGCGATAATCCTTGACGACGATGAGATCTCCACCGAGAAGGTCGGAATCGGCAATATCGTTACTATCCTTGACATTGAGATGGAAGAGGAAATGACATTCCAGATCGTAGGCACTAGCGAAGCCAACATCGACAAGGGTCACATGTCCGACGAATCCCCGATAGGCAAGGCGCTCATCGGTCATTCCGTAGGCGAGACTGTTACTGCCGAGGCTCCCTCAGGCGAGATACAGTTCAAGATACTCAACATCACCAAGAAGGAGGAAGAATAAAATAATGGCAGACGAAAACGTACAGAACCCCCAGACCGAAAACGAGGAAATGACAGCGGAGCAGCTCGACGAGCAGCACCGTGTACGCCTTGAGAAGCTCGCAGCGCTCAAGGCGGCAGGCAAGGATCCCTACACCATCACAAAGTTCCCGGTGACTATCACCAACAAGGAGATCCGCGACCGCTTCGAGGAGCTTGAAAACTCCGACGTGGCAGTAGCAGGCAGAATGATGACACGACGTATCATGGGCAAGGCAAGCTTCATCGACCTGCGCGACGGCTCCGACAGAATGCAGATATATGTAAGAAAGGACGACGTTGGCGAGGACACCTACGCTGAATTCAAGAAGTGGGACCTCGGCGATATCGTTGGTATCAAGGGCACGGTTTTCCGCACCAAGATGGGCGAGATCTCCGTTCACGCAAAGGAGATCACACTGCTCTCAAAGTCACTGCTGCCCCTGCCTGAGAAGTGGCACGGTCTGAAGGACAAGGAGGAGCGCTACAGAAAGCGTTACCTCGACCTCATCGCAAACCCCGAGAACAAGGATACGTTCGTGAAGCGTTCCAGAATTCTCCGCGAGATCCGCAGCTTCCTCGACAGCCGCGGATACCTCGAGGTTGACACGCCTACGCTACTTCCTCTGGAGATAGGCGCTGCCGCACGTCCGTTCAAGACCCACCACAATGCGCTTGATATCGACATGTATATGCGAATCGAGACCGAGCTTTACTTAAAGAGACTGATAGTAGGCGGCTTCGACAAGGTATACGAGGTCGGCAGAATATTCCGCAACGAGGGCATGGACGCTACCCACAACCCTGAGTTCACTTCCATTGAGATGTACCAGGCATATACCGATTACTTCGGCATGATGGATCTCATCGAGGAGCTTTACCGCACAGTTACCCTGAATGTATGCGGCACAGATACCGTTACTTATCAGGGCAAGGAAATAGCTGTAGGCAAGCCCTGGGAGCGCCTCACCATGATAGACGCAGTTAAGAAGTACGCCGGCGTTGACTACTATAGCTGGGCTGATGACGCAGCCGCAAGAGCCTGCGCAAAGGAGCACCACGTTGACGACGAGCTTGACGAGAACTCCACAAAGGGACACGTACTCATCGCTTTCTTTGAAGCGTTCGTTGAGGAAAACCTCATTCAGCCGACCATCATCTACGATTATCCCGTTGAGAACTCGCCGCTCGCAAAGAGAAAGCCCGAATTCCCGGCATTCACTGAGCGCTTCGAGTACTTCATGAACGGCACCGAGTTCGGCAACGCGTTCTCCGAGCTTAACGACCCGATCGACCAGAAGGAGCGTTTCATAAAGCAGGTAGCTGCAAAGCGCGCTCAGGGCGGCAACGACGCCCAGGTCGACGAGGACTTCATCACTGCTCTGGAATACGGTCTGCCCCCGACAGGCGGTCTGGGATTCGGCTTCGACCGTCTCGTTATGCTGCTGACTGACTCCGCAAGCATTCGCGACGTTCTGCTCTTCCCGACGATGAAGCCTGAGAAGTAATAAAGCTGATAACCAAGCCATTTAACCGCTTAGGTTGTCAGTATTTACGACCAATTTACGACCAACTAAGGGAACACGTTCAAACAATATCAAACGGTATCGCCAAAAGACGATACCGTTTTTGTTTTCATTAAATAATTTGACATATTTTTTTATTAATAGGTGTTTACCCAATTTCTAAGGATTCATATATATGTTTAATTATGAATATCCACTAAATGGATAAGAAAGGGGTAAGTAATATGGACATGATAAAAAACACAAGTGCAAATAATTATAATGGAAAGGGGGTATACAGTTCGCCAATAGTACAGCAGGACATAGGGGTTGTATTTGATATATATGCAGGTATAAATCAGTATATGGTAGCTGATAACGCTTTTTTTAGATATGTGCATCAGCACTATGCGGATAAATCTATTAGTAAATTACCATATTTGGCTGATACCAAAGTATTGCATATAGACAATAAATATTTGCGTTGTATTGCAGACAACCATATAAAGATATCACCATATGGATTTTATGAAGGTGCTGCGGCTGCAGCGTTAAATATGTATAGAAGAACAATGCAACAATTATCTAATAAGATTAATTTTCAGTTTCTCACACAAGCGTATTTCTTGTATTCAGCTCTGTGTTTAGGTATATCGTCAAACGGCAAAATAGATATTATCACCGCTAACGCAGATGTGATTGATGCTATCCCAGCAGATAATAATGACAAAAGGAGTGCAATACAAAGAGCAAATCCGGTAACGGATGATTATAATAACGGAATTGTTCAATGTGTGGAACTTATACAAAAACCACTTGGTTATATGCTTCGCCCTGCTATTATTAATGCATCAAAACAAGATTATTTAATATTACCTATGGCATGGGTAGATTATCTAATTACATATATCAATAATGTAACTAAGATGTCAACCTGTAAAATATCTTATTATGCTCCTGATGGTAGTCTGCAAAGTGCAATAGTATCTAATAGGTTGATAAAAGGGAATATTAAACACTATTTGGCTTGGCAGTACATTAAAAACAGTAGTACAAATATAGGATGGATAAGAGCAGCAGAGCTTAAAAATGGCGAAATTATTGCGTTTCCGATTAGTCACTTCAACAAAATCGAGGCGTTAAAATAACAATTGTTTAGATGTACAAATAAGCTAACAGGGTTGATTTACACTATCAACATATATAAAGTGTAAATCAATTTTGTTAGCATTGAAAAATAAATAAAGGATATGTTTTTGAGGAAAGGAGAAATTAAAATGATATATGGATATGCGAGAGTGTCCACTGAGGGCCAATGTCTGGATAGACAGATAGACCAATTAACAGCAGCTGGAGTTGACAAGGAAAATATCTACACAGAAAAGATGTCAGGAACAAAGTCAAATCGCCCAAAACTTAAGGCTTTATTAGAGGTTGTTGAAAGTGGTGATATAGTATATATAGAATCCTTAAATAGACTAGGAAGAAGCAGCGCTGACCTAATATCTATAATGCAAACCCTTGCTGATGAAGGTGTAACGCTCATATCATTAAAAGAGCAATTAGACTTTTCAAGTGCTGCCGGCAAGATGATAGCACAATTCCTTGCAATATTAGCGGAATTCGAACGCAATTGCATTGTAGAACGTGTTAAAGAGGGAGTAGCCGCAGCCCGTGCCAGGGGGCGCATAGGCGGCAGACCTGCAACACCAGCCAAAACACTGGATAAAGCGTTACAAATGTATGATATGCACAACTTGACTGTGACAGAGATTTGCAGGGCATGTGGGATAAGTAGACCGACCCTGTATAAAGCTTTAAGGCAAAGAGAAGACGAGCGAAAAATAGAGCAGTTAGATTATATGGAGTAATATTGTTTAAGGGCAGGTTGTTTTATCCTGCCCTTATGGTATAATAGTTTATAATTGAAAGGAGAAATAAAATGAAAAAGACAATAATCCTAACAGATGGTATAATAAAAAGGTACATATGCAGTCTAAGGGAACAGGAGCGAAGCGAAAATACCGTTAAATCTTATAATCGCGAACTGCTGTCTTTGCAGCTATATTTGGATGACAAACCAATAACAAAGGATAAATTGTTATCATACAAGACTATGATAGCATTACAATATGCCCCATCCACCTGTAACGTGTCTATTGCAGCAATTAACAGTATGCTCAAATATCTATGTAGACCGGATTTAACGCTAGCCCCACTCAAAATACAAAAGCAAATTTTCGAGCCAGAAGACCGAGAACTAACACGCAAGGATTATGATAGATTAATTAGAGCCGCCAATCTCAATGGGCAGGATAGATTAAGCCTAATAATACAGACAATCTGTAGCACAGGTATTAGGGTGTCGGAATTACAATACATAACTGTAGATGCTGTAAAAGAGGGTAAATGCTCAGTAAATAACAAAGGTAAGAGTAGGATAGTATTTATTCCTGCCCAGCTCCAAAAGTTGTTAAAAAAATATGTTGTAAGCCAAAATATCACAGCAGGATCTATATTTGTAAGTCGTAATGGTAAACCATTAGACAGGTCTAATATCTATCATAGTATGCAACGGCTGTGCAGTACAGCGGGGGTAAAACCATCAAAAGTTTATCCACATAATTTACGCCACTTATTTGCAAAGACTTACTATACACAAAATAAGGACATATCCCGCCTAGCCGACATACTAGGACATACCAGCATTAACACAACGCGTATCTATACACGTGAGTCAGGAGCAGTCCATGCAAGGCAGATAGAGAGGTTAGGACTAGTTAGAGATACCACATAATAATACCACATAATGTTGATTATGTGGTATTACAATACAGCATATAGTTCTGCACGCTATAATAATAACATAGATTAATGCAAAAATCAAGTGGCTTTTATAATTTTTTTTAAAAAAATATTAAAAAATACTATTGCAAGTTGCTTCAACCCGCATTATATAAGGCTTTGGGGGCATTAACCACATAATCAACATTGTGTGGTTAATGCACGCATTAGCCCTGTGCACAATCCTTTGCTTCATTATAATCATCTGCTTTTTTCATTTTCTTTTTGAGCCTACCCTTTTCTGGCTCACCTTACCTCATTATTTAGAGCCGACTGGCTCAACTTTAACTCATCACCATTATTTTATTTTGAGCCGTCCTTTTTGGCTCGCTCCTGCTAACCCTTTATTTTGAGCCAGCTTTTTACGGCTCACACGTTACCCCATTTATTATTTACGGGCAATCTTTTAATGCTCACACTACCATCTCTGACGAAAGGGACCCAGTCTATGAAAAAGCTATCCACCGGCTTTGCTTCTATTCTACTAGCTGCCATCACACTGCTTACCGCCTGCAACGGTGCGGGCGGTTCTTCCTCTGCTCCTGCTGCTTCTTCTGCTGCTAACTCTACTGACTCATCCTCCGTCTACTCTTCGGGGGATTTTTCTGCTTCTGACCGCCTCATTTCCAATACAGGTACAGGTGGCAACAAGGAAGATACCAACACTTCCAGTGATAGGGTAAATGAAGATTCCACAGTAGCAGAAGATACAAATAATGAGGATAACACTTCTTTCAACACCACAACCATGACTCCCGCAGAGGAAGACAGCGAACAAACAATAGATACAAGTAAGATAGAGCAGGGCGACTACATAGCAGGTGGTTATGCATCTACCAAGGCTGATTCTAAATATAAGGATAATGGCATATTAACATGGAGTGAAAGTAACGGTTTGGTGTTTGATACAACTCAAACTAAGGATTTGTATAACTTTGTAAAATCAGGGTACACCAGTTTAAGAACAGTAGATGCTAGAATTCAGTCAAGAAAAGGTGGAGCAGACAACCCCAGAATAGCATGGTATGAGAGTTATGAGTTGGGTAAAGATAATGCTTTCTTTACACTATTTGATGATGGTTATACAGGTAATACAATAACAGTAACATATGAGAATATAAATTGCAGTAATACTTTATTGAATATATTGAAGAAGCCTATGAAAGAAGATACAGATGGTGATGGGGTATTTGAGACGCAAACTAAGGCATGGGATGAACTATTAAAACGAAATGAAAAAGAAGATGTACAAGAAGCATTATGTATAGCACCAGAGAATACATCAATAACTTATAATTTCCGAAATTACTGTGGGGATATAATTAGGGTAGGTACAAGAGGACCAAATGTAAATAGTTGTTCGACATATTGTAATATAGGAGATGTAGAAACAGGACTAGATTTACCAGGAGTAGATTACACATTAACTTGTGAGGATGACCCAGAAGCATTCAAGTTAATATCAGGTGATGAGTTAAAGAATTATTATAGTTGTGAAACAAAATATGGTCTTAGTATAAATGAAAACAGCACACAAACACTTGTAGATGCAGGATTAATGAAAAATAGAGCAGCAATAACAAAATGCAGCGATTACAGTGTAGCAGGAGTAATCAAGCCAAATTCATTAGGAGCAGGAGCACAATTCTACACCGGCGTAAAACCAGGAATTTACCATTGCACAATCACTCTAAAAGACGGCAAACAGATACCTATTGTAATAGAAAACCTGCCAATTCATTATGAAGACAAGTTATGGGGTGGTAAGTCACAGTCAGAAATAGACGCCTGCGTAAAGTATGTGCAGCAGAGTAGAAATATGCTATATGGTCAGTACATAGGTTTAGACGGAACAAACCGCTTAAATACGTTGTTTGCTGGTTCGATTGATGCAAAGGATAAGATAAATGTAGCAGACGATACAAGGGAAAACTTATCCAAAGCAGTAAAGCTGTTTAACGATTCTAATTTCTATGAATTTGGTGATGGTACAAACGGTGATAGAATTGAATTGAAAGATACAGAAGCGGCGGGAGAATGGTGGCTGCATTTCACTAGTATGACAACAAGCAATTTCGTCTGGGGCGGCAGTCATGGAACATACAGGGCATTGGAGTTATTCACAAATGACCCCAATGGTGACTGTGAAACAGCGTCAGCGGGAATGGCATGTATATTGAATGTAATGGGTTATACGACAAGGTATATAACAAACAGCAGTCATGCCTATATAGAGATAAAGGTACCCGCAGCGATAACCAAGTCAGGTGAAGACCAGTGGTTAGTAATGAATAATGGCGAATTAGTAACGGGTAAACCATCAAATTATAGGAAGATGATAAGGCAAGGTCACACAATAAATTTTGTAAACAAGGGTTTCAACAGTTATTGGGTGCAAGACTATCCAGAGTTGCTAAAATAAATATTTGGGGTATCCTACTTTAAGGATACTCCAATAATCCCTTATAAATTTGAAACGTTCTCATTAGATAATATATTTTTTTATAAAAGATGTGCTATTCCATAGCACGTTTTAGAATATGCAGTCGAAAATTATGCCAATTTAAACCGATTATGTGAACCATATAATGAGTTACAGATATCAACTATATTTTGTAAACACTTCATGGCATCTTCACAATCACAGCTATTTTGTGATGAAACTGATTTATACCTTGAGGTATAGCTAAGTGACAGTAAATCATCATAATCGTCTTCCGCACTAGATAAATATTTTGCAACCATATCTTTGGTTTCGTTATGATTTGTCATTTGGTTATCGGTTAAACCATATTTATCATGTAAACATAGCTGTACTAAATGCAAGGCGGAATAAAAGCAAGCCGTTATCTGCCAGTCAGAGAATTTAGGGTCTTTTATATAAGAAACAAATTCAGTATTGTGGTTAAACTTTTCATTGTGTTCCGTTGCAGTTGGCATTTAAATTCCCACCTTTAATTTAATTGCTCCTTGAGGCATTAATTCTTTTTGAAATCTTTCTTCTGAAGTAATTATAGGTATAATATCTCGGCAATAAGATTTCCATGTCAGCCTTGCTTTTTTTGAGAAATTTCGCCTTAAAGTAAAATCTATAGCACTTAATACAAACCATACTTCTTTTGCTTTGGGGTAATAATATGCTTCAACAACTTTGCCCCCATCAAAATAAAAACCATTTGCTAAAACTGATTCATATTCATATTGGTATCTAATTTCAGCAATTTGATTTGCACTTTTAATGGAGTTTCCTAATACAAGACTAATGGTTGAATAAACATACCTTAATAAATTCGTTGACGTAGTGTTATACCTAGGCATAACTTGCACAGGGGTAAATTCTTTTTTGTCTTTTCCTAAAACATTTATATGGCATATGTTCATATCACAAATATCATTCGGCATTTTTATCACCTACAAAATCTTTCAAGTTCAAATCTAACCCCGTAGCTTTTTCAATATTTTTTCCACCTGCTATTAAGGCATTTAACACATTTCGAAAACCTAATGATGGAATATAAACAGTTTGTGTCTTATCAGGTTCTCCATTTATTGGGTCGTCAGTTGTAGTTAAAAAATCCAATTTTATGATTTCTTTTCTTTCATCTATATTAAAACTAATACTTTGTAACCAATCAATTGTTTCATTCATGCCATATCCTCCTTCAAAATACACCTTCTTCTTTTATCTTAGTATACCCCATTTTGTACTAAATGTCAACAACTTTTCAGCAATAATATAAAATAGTGCTAGGTTTATATTGGGCATTGTTCTATACATATTTATTAAACAGCTACTTTATGCTTTCAATTTCTATGCAAAGTGTTCTTTGTTGTGCTGTTTGAAAATTGTAGTGACTGGTTGTATGTATAATATTCCGAGTTACACCGCTTGTTGCATTACAGGTGGCAATCATATATGGGTAGAAGTAAAGGTACCAGCAGAAATTAATGAATCAGGTAAGGATTTATGGTTAGCAGTAGATAATGGTTATTTGAAAAAAGGGGTATCAGCAAAAGAAAAAGAAGCCATGATAAAATCAACAGTATACACAGAAGTAAAAGGCTAGGACACATATTGGAATGCGGATATGCCAAGATAAGCATAATATGATAATAGGGGTATTTAACCTAAAGGTTTGATACCCCTTAAATAATGAAAGGGAGAAAAATAAAGAATGAAAAAATTATTATTAAGTATGTTATGTTTTTGTATGTTAATGCAGAGCTGCACAATTTCCGAATTAGATACAGCAAAGAATATTCTATCCAACTAAATAATACACTAAACTATGCACCTACACAACTCCTTATACAATCTACTTCTACAACTTCTTGGTGCGTAAAGTGCATTTTTTCTTTCCAATTTATCTAAATCTTTTCCTATATATCATTTTACCCTCTTTTATATACCATTACTAACTTTATGTGAATTATATTATAAATGTACACTTTATACACCAAACAATCCACAATCCCTTATGTACCAAAGTGTTGATGTTGGTGCTTATTTTGGTGTATAAGGTGCATTATTAATATATGGGTATATCATTTACTACTTTTTACAGCATACTATTAGAGAGCTGTTCCGAACAGCTCCCTCTTCTTTTTACCCTCTATTATCTACTTAAATGTTAATGTATTCTCTTCTGTAACTGCACCAATGTGGGTTATAATTATTATACTACTAACCTGATCTACCCTCTTCTCCTATTATATACCCTCTTTTTGATGACATACATAATTAATCACCAAACTCACCAATATATCACCAAGCATAAACCCTCTATTAATAAGGGTTCAGAGTATTTTGGTGAGTTTGGTGAGTTACTTTTTCTATTTTTATTCTCTTTTTTACCCCTTTACACTCAATTGTTATGAATAAATATTTTTCAAAAAAAAACAAATAATGAGTCACCAAAGTCACCAGAAATGCGTGTAAACGTAATAATATAGCGGTGTTGGAGCTGGTGAGTTTTTGGTGATTTTGGTGAATTATATAGTAGTATATGTACCCTTTGTATAGTTATATGGATATATGATTAAAGATTAATGTGATAGTATAATAAGCAGATACCCTTATAAATAAAGGGATAGAGAAGATTTCATATATAGTTATATAGTAGTACTCTAGTAATAGTAAGTAAGTAGATACCCATGAATAAATGGTTAGAGAAGATTTTATATATAGTTATATAGTAGTACTCTAGTAATAGTAAGTAAGCGGATACCCTTATAAATAAAGGGGTAGAGAAGATTTTATATATAGTTATATAGTAGTACTCTAGTAATAGTAAGTAAGCGGATACCCTTATAAATAAAGGGGTAGAGAAGATTTTATATATAGTTATATAGTAGTACTCTAGTAATAGTAAGTAAGC